>Ga0181521_10000127_pt1 | contig 83781 bp, 66 predicted proteins | sample PEATcosm2014_Bin_32_FD_119764 | JGI IMG/M metagenome (GOLD analysis project Ga0181521, IMG submission 119764) | Peatland microbial communities from MTU Mesocosm Facility, Houghton, MI, USA - PEATcosm2014_Bin02_60_metaG | ecosystem: Environmental > Terrestrial > Soil > Wetlands > Peat | place... | reverse complement strand
ACCGGAGGGAGACGGCGCTGGCGCCGGGCTGCCGGTCGGAGAGCGCCCAGGAGCGGGAGACGGGCCGGTAAGGTTCGACCCGATCGGACCGGAGGGAGACGGCGCTGGCGCCGGGCTGCCGGTCGGAGAGCGCCCAGGAGCGGGAGACGGGCCGGTAAGGTTCGACCCGATCGGACCGGAGGGAGACGGCGATGGTGCGGGGCTGGTGAGGTTCGACCCGAGCGGAACAGTTTGCGCGAGGGCCAGCCCCCCCATGGCAAACGACGACACCATCGGGCTGACGAACCCGCTACCGATGATCAACTTGCGAACGAAAGTGCGCCTGCTCTGATCCACGCAAGCCAGCAGGACTTCCGGAACCTCGTCCTGGTCCATCGTGGCTCCCCTCCGTTACCGCAATGGTAGGGGGCGGCCAAACCTCACGCAAGGAATTCAATAGTGCATACCGGCACAGCGCTGCGGGCCGCTCAGCGGATCAGTCCCTCCTGCCGCAGCGCATCGAGGCACTCCATCACGTCCTCGGTCGGCGGCGACGTCAACTGCCAGGCCTGCTGCACCATTCGCGCCAGATCGTCTATTGCATTGTGACCATTGCACAACTCGAACACGATCGCCGCGGTCTGGTTGAGGTAGTGCACGCGGTCACGGTCGGCTTGGTAGATGATATAGCCGTCGGTCACCGGATTGATTTCGAGGCCCACCGTCTTGTCGGGCCGATCGGTTGTCGTTTCGGTCATGCCCGGCACTCTCAGGTGAAATCCGCGCCGGCGTAAAGCGCCGCAACGGCGTCCTGCAACCGCTTGGGGCTGTGCTGCGTCGTGACCAGGCGCGCGGCGCGTTCGGCGCGCGCGGCGGCAAGATCAGGCCGTTGTGCAGTCGCGAGGCAAGCGCGCGCGAAGCTTTCGGCATCGTCGGCGAGCAGCAGATGGTCGCCATCCGTCACCGCGATGCCCTCGGCCGCGAGGCGGGTGGCCACCACCGGCACACCATACGCAAAGGCTTCAAGGATTTTGATCCGCGTGCCGCCGCCGGAGCGCAGCGGGACCACCGCCATGTCGGCTGCGGTGTAAAGCGGCGCCAGGTCCTCCAGGTATCCGTGCAGCGTCACCTCCGGGTTTCGGGCAAGGTCTCGCAAGGCGCTGGTATCGCCCGCCCCGGCCACGTCTATCACAATCACGCGATCGGTCAGCCGGCGCAAGACTTGGAGCACCTCGCCGCAGAGGAACAGTGCCGCATCGGTATTCGGAAAATACCCGAGCGTCCCGACGAACAACAGCCGCAGTGCCTGACGGGCCATCGGCCGCGGCGCACGGGGGCGCGCGCCGATGCTGTTGGGCAGGACAGCAAACCGCGCGCCAGGGAAGCAATCGGCCAGACGGCGCGCGTCCAGCGCAGAGCACACGCCCACCCGGTCGAACACGGGCAGGTAGCGGGCGGCGAAGCTGCGATACTTCCGCGCCTCCGCACGCATGGCCCGCGCCGTGCTCGCATCACCCGCGGCGTCGTACAACGCGGCGAGACGTTCATGCGAGACGACCTCGTCATCGTCGAGATCGAGCACGCGGAACGGGCGGTCCGGCTGCCGCATGCGCAGGAAGGGATCGATGACGGGCGCGAGGTACAGCCGCATGACGTGAACCGCCCGCGGCCGGATGTCGCGGCTCCACGCGACGAGGTGACGCCCGCTCTCGCTGGTGCAGGCGCGGCTCAGGAACGGCTTCGGATAGGCCAACGCGGCCTGCGCGCGTTCCACCGGATCGCGGATGCTGGTAATCAGCGCGAACAGCGGATCTAGCGTCTGCGCCAGATCCAGCACGACGCTACGCGCCGCATAACGGCGGACGAAATCGCATGGCGGCCCGGCCTCGCCGGCGACCGGCACCACGAACAGGTGGACTTCGAAGCACTGTGCCAGGGCCTCCAGGATCGCCGCCGCGCGCATCGCCAGGCCGTTGCCGGTGGTCCGCGGCATCAGCGGCGTGACATAAACCAGGCTCGGCCGGGGTATCGGCGTGCTTCCCCGGCCGCGATCGGGAGCACCGTCCCCCGACCCGGCCCCGGTCGTCATGGCCGGCCAAGCCCCATAGGCGTCAGGTTGAGGCCGGACGACGGAAGAATCCTCTCCGAGCCGCGGGCCATCCGTTCATCGTCATGGCGGGCGAAGGCCCGCCATCCACGCCTTTCCTCCGTGCGAGCGGCACAGTCGTGGATGGCGGACCTTCGCCCGCCATGACGATGTGGGCAATACGGTCCTCTCACCTTGGGCTTAATCCTGACGCCTACGGGGCTTGACCCGGCCATCTATCGCGGCACCGCTTCTGCACAGGTGGCCGATTCGAGCCCGGCCGTGACCTGGGAAGCGCCAGCGCGGGACAGCCGGTCCGCGATCGCCGCCGCGGCGCTATCGAGATCGCCGAGTTCAACGACATAGGTGGCCGCCCGCTCCACGACGGCACAGAGACCGGCGAGCCAGGTGTCGTGCTGCACGGCCGGCGCCAGCGACCGCGCCATGACGCGGCGCACCATGTCGACCTTGCCGCAGGGCCGGATGGTGCTGCGAGCGCCGAAATTGGGTTCGAGGTCGAAGATCGCGCAGACCGGGGCGGGGCGAATCCGCCACGGCCTCCCCAAATGCTGCGGATCGAGCCGCACCCGGTAGCCGGCACGCGGTTGCGCTGCGATGGCACGAAGTTGCTCGATCTTCGCCAGGTGCGGCAGCAGGGCAACGGATTCCTCGGTAATCTGGAACTGCCGCGGCCACGCGGTGGCCTGACCGTCGCGCAATAACACCCATGCGTCGCCGGAGAGGTCGAAGCCATCCAGCATCAGCCGCGTGGCGAGGCTCGTTTTGCCGGCACCCGCGGCACCGAGCAGCAGGAAATGCTCAGCGCCGTGCCATCCGCACGCAGCAGCGATGAAGCCATGGTCGCCAAGTGCCGATACCGCGCGGTCCTGGATACGCTGATGCAGCGACTCGAGAATGGTGTTGAGGTCGATCTCGAAATCCTCCGCGGCCCCGCCGCTCGCGAGCCGGAAAGCATCGCCGGTCCAGGTCAGGGTGAGATCCTCGCGATAGTCGATCGGCACCTGCTGTTCCGCCGTTACCGCGTAGAAGTCGAGCGCATCCCGCACCGCCGGCGAATCGGTCTCGATCTCGAACATGCAGGACAGCAGGCGGATCTGGCGGCGCCAGCGGTTGTCAGCGGACTCCGGCGGCGCGCTGGCGGTCGGCGCCGTTGCCGGCTGGTCAGCGGCCGACGGCGGGTCGGGCGCGTGCAGCACTTCCAGCTTCGGCATGCCCCAGCACTGATGCCCCATGTCGAGCGCCATGATCCCCAGGCCCTCGGTCTCCAACTCGCCATTGACCCCAAGCGGGTGGGGGTAGCGCACGGCCCGGTTTGCCGCGCCATAAGGAAAGCTGGGAAAGATCAGGCCGTCGCGATGCAGGTCGGCGCGTACCAGAAGCACCGTGCCGCCGACCGAATCGAGTCGCACCAGGTCGGGGCCGTCCCGCAGATCCTCCAGCAGGACGCGCCCATGCTCCCGCCATCCGTTGCGATCGAAGGTCGGGCCGCCCGGCTGCTGCACGCAGTGCGGATGAACGATGTCGCGCCCGGTGGCGAGCAGCCGCTGGATCAGGTCCGGCGGATAGTCGATGACGTCGGCGTCGAGCCAAAGCACCCAATCGTGGTCGTCGAGCGCGCGGAACAGCAGATGGTTGCGGGCCTTCGCCAGCACCTTGCGGCGTGGCAGTTGGATCGCGTGGGCCCAGCGGGGCAGAGCAGGAGGAATGCGGTAGCCGAAATCCTTGCGCCAGATCCTGGCGCTGGCATAGGGCGGCGATAGACCGGCAAGCCGGGCCGCGAAGCAGGCGAAGCTGTCGTCCTCGCTGTCGCTCTCCAGCAGGCCCAGCGAGATTTGCTCCGCCGGGTAGGTGAGCCTGGCCAGGGCGGCAAAATAGCTGTCCGCAAAGCGGGCCGCGTTCTTCACTGGCGTGAGAATCAACACCGTTTCCGGCACGCCGGCTTGTGGTTCCGGCATCACAGGCGCTCATAGCCGGTGGTGAGCGCGAAGCCCCGGCCCAGCCAATTGCGTCCCGGCGCTATATCGCCGCTCGCGGCGAGGGCCGCGCGCACCGACCGGATCAGGCGCGCCCGCGCCGGCGTGGTCACCCAGGCCTCGTCGTCCTGCGCCAGACGCTCGGCCACGACGGGGTCGATGGCCGAGAAAAGACGCAGTGCGCCGAGCACATCGCGAGCGACCTCGCGGTCGGTCGGCATTGCCGCGCCGATGTCGAGCACACCGTCGAGAAGTGCCAACAACACCTCCGACATCGCATCGGATACGGGGTGGGTTACCGGCGACGCAAACGGCGCAAGCTCTACCGGCATGCCGGGCGGTTGCAGCATCCGGCCGCGCCACACCCCGTCGCCATCCTGACGCAGGGTGTGGACCGGCACGCCCTCGCCTTCGATCCTCAGCTCTGGGTCGGGATGGCCGTCGGCGACATACCAATAGCGCTCGAAACTGACGCCCCCACCGACGCGGTGATCCGGCAGCAAGGCGACCCGCCGCTCGTCCGAGGACACCCGGGTGAGCGTGAAATCCCGCGTCCGCGCGAGCAGGTTTTCGATAGACCTGGCTGCGTCGGAGCGGGGCGGCGGATTGAACACGCGGCCGTCCCACGCCAGCTTCAGCTCTTCCAGCAGGGCGCGGCACTCGTCTTCCAGGCGGAACCCGGCGATGCGCGGATTGTCGCCATGCAGAATCCATTTGGCCCAATTGCGGTGCTGGAACAGCACGGCGCCGTCGGTGTCGCGCTGGCACAGCGTGCCGTACAGCGTCTTCGGTGGATGCCGTATCAGGTGAAACGGTTGTCGCAGCCGCAGCCAGGCCAGCAGGAAGGTATCCTTGTCGCCGTGCAGGAAGCGGTAGAACTGGTCGGAATGCTGGTTGATCCAGTGAGTCAGGCACAGCGCGCGCCAGCAGCGCGCCTTGTCCAGCACCATCTGGCCGGATTCGAACGACGGCATGTCGCGGTACGCGATGTCGCCGACGCTCCAGACCTCGTTCGATCGGGCCAGACGAACGATGTCCGGCCAGAACAGCGCGCCGGATTCCTGATACTCCGGCCGCTCGAACAGGAAGGCAGGATCGCGCACCGGAAGATTGTCGGCATCGAGCAGCAGCACCTCGGCGAAACGCGAATGCAGCACGGCATAGGCCTTCAGCTCCCAGCCGCCGAGGCGCTCGACCGGATGGCGCTTGGCCACTTCGTGGGCGTCCACCACCGCCGCCCCCAGCTCCTCGAGAAAGCCGCGCATCGGCGGACCCATCTCCTGCGGTCCCATATGCCAGACCTCGATGGGCAGGGTGCAGCCGAGGTGCCGGCGCAGCAGCGCGATGGTGATCCAGGCACAGGTGAACATGCGTGCGCCACCGGCGCAGATGACGACGCCCCGGCCGGCGAAGCGGTCCACCGGGAATGGCGCGTCGGCGTCGGCCGCCTGCGCAAACCCGACTTTGAGCTGCTGCCAGTCAGACACGTCCACCCCGCGCAGCCGCCATGCTCACCATGCTCAAGCCGGCGCGCCCTCCGACGCGGCGGCGGCGGCGGCGCGCGCGGCGGCGAGTTGACGTTTGACGCGGAATTCGAGGTTGTCCGGGCAGCGCCACTCGGCGCGGCGGAAGAACGCCTCGCTCTCCCGCCAACGGCCCATGCGGAAGGCGCACTGGCCGGCTTCCGCCAGCGCGCCTGCACCGAGAACCCGTCGGTCGTAGGCGAAATACGTCACCAATGTCTCCGGATCGATGGCGGCGAGGCGTTCGAAAACCGCCACGGCATCCTCATACCGCCCGACCGCCATCAGCGCCTGCGTCATGAGCCAGTGCAGGAACGGGTCTTCCGGCTGCAAGGCGATCGCCTCGTGCAGCAGGGGCAGCGCGTCCTGCCCGACGTCGAGACGCCGCCGGATGAGTTCGACGAAACACAGCGACGCTTCGGGCGGGCACGGTTGCGCGCGCCGGGCGATCGCGACGCCGGTTTGCCAGGCGGTTTCGGCCTCCTCGATCCGGCCGAGATCGCGATAGACGGTGCCAAGGTGCCACCAGAGATACATCCGCTCGGGATTGACGCGCACCTCCTTCTCCAGCAATGCCAGGTTCCGCGGCAGCTTGTGCGACTGATCGCCATCGTAGCCGAGATGATCGATGGTCAGCCTGCTCGATCCGCAGCGTCCTTCCCCGGTCGCAACCATCCGGTGGATATCGGGCAGCATTGTCTCGTGGATCGCGCCACGGAAACGGATGCGCGGATCGCGCCGGAACAGCCGGTACTCGGGATAGGCGGTGTAGCCGGTGCGCGGATGGAAGCGTACCGTGATGGCGCACAGGGCGGGATCGGCGAGGTCCTGTTCCAGCCGGGCGCGGTCATAGGGACGCACCCGTTCGTCGGCATCGATATAAAGAATCCAGTCGCCGACGGCTTGGTCCAGCGCCTCATTGCGCGCCGCCGAGAAATCCTCGCGCCATGCGTGGTGGTGGACGCGCGCGCCATGCGCGGCGGCGATCTCGCGGCTGCGATCGGTGGATCCGGTATCGACGACGACGATCTCGTCAATCAGGCCGGCGAGGCTGTCCAGGCAGCCGGCGAGGAAGCGCTCTTCATTCTTCACGATCATCGCGGCGGATACCAGTTTGCCCACATCCCGCTCCATTCGCCCGATGGCAACAGGAGGTGGCGCGCACACGCCGCCCCGCTTTGACGCGTCGTGCGGTAAACGATCCTACCGCACGCGGATTCGGAAAGGAACTGTCGGAAGTGCCCAGGCCCTTCCGGGCTTGGACGAGGCAGGACGCCATGGGTTCGCCGGGACGCACCTGGTGTTCTGATGCTGACGGATCGATCCCACCGACCGCCACGATCGTCATGGCGGGCGAAGGCCCGCCATTCACGGCTGTGCCGCCCGCGCGGGGGAAAGTCGTGGATGCCGACCGGAGCCTGCCGCCGGGCGCTTGACCCGGTGGTCGGCATGACGGGCTGCGGCGCTCGTGGCCAGTCCCCCGGGATCGAAACGTCAGGATCACAACACTAGTGTAACGGCCCGGGATTTTCGGTCCGGTTCCGCATCAGAATGGCACCGGGGCAATCGTTCCATCGGCAACCCGACGACGGAGTTCCTCCTTCTGCAACTTCCCGGTCGGGCCGTGCGGCAAGTCCTCTACGAACGCAATCGACTCCGGCAGCCACCATTTCGGCACGCATCCAAGCAAGTGCGCGCGCAATTCCCCGGCAGAGCCTTCGGCGTCCGGCTGCATCACTACGATCAGCAACGGCCGCTCCTGCCAGCGTGGATGCGAGATGGCGATCACCGCAGCCTCTTGCACCGCCGGATGCCGCATCGCAGCTTCCTCCAGGGCCTGGGAGCTGATCCATTCGCCGCCTGACTTGATGACATCCTTGGCGCGATCGACGATATGCAGTGTGTTGTCGGGATCGATCACCGCGACATCGCCGGTCGGCATCCAGCCATCCGCGGTCCGCAGCGTCAGATCGGGCCGGCGAAAATAGGCGCCAGCGATCCAATGCCCCCGACATTGCAGATGTCCTGGCGTCGCGCCATCGCGCGGCAGCGGTTTTCCGGTCTCGTCAACAATGCGGATCTCGTTGCCGTACAGCGGCTTGCCCTGGGTCCGCATCGCTGCCACCGCGGCATCAACGGGCTGGTCATGCGGTGCGCAGGAGATGGTCGCACCATGCGTCGTCTCGGTCATGCCCCAGCCATGCGACGTGCGAACGCGGTAATCACGCAGATACGTCTCGATCATGCTCGCCGGAGGAGCAGTACCACCGGAGAATATGCGATTGAGCCGGTCAAGTGCCTGGCCGGTCGCCCGACAATAATCCAGCATGCCCAACCAGATCGTCGGCACGGCGGCAGCGACCGTGACATCCTCCTGCACGATCAGGCTGTGGAGCCAGGCGCTATCGGCGCGGCGGCCGGGCATGACGAGCTTCGCGCCGTACATCGGCCCGAGGAACGGCACCGCCCAGCCGTTGCAGTGGAAGAAGCCGGGAATGGCAAGGATGCAGTCGTTGGCCGACAGCGCCCATCCGTTGCCACCGCCGGTAGACATTGCCGAGAGCACGGTCCCGCGATGGGAGTAGAGTGCGCCCTTCGGCTGGCCTGTCGTGCCGGAGGTAAAGCAAAGCGCGCAGGCGGCACGTTCGTCCAGCGCGGGCCACACGAACGTCTCGTCACCAGCGTCGATCAGGTCCTCGTAGCACTGCACGTTCGGCAGGTCGGTCGCCGGCATGTCCGGCCGCGCGGCCATCACGATGAACCGGTCCACCGCTTCCAGGCGCGGCGCCAATTGCTCTGCCAGCGCGACCGTATCGGCGTCGATGAACAGCGTGCGGTAGCCGGTAAAGTTGATCGTATAGAGGATTTGCTCCGGCGGCAGACGAGGATTGGCGGTATGCAAAACGCCGCCGATCCCGCTGACACCATAGAATAGTTCAAAATGCCGGTGCGTGTTCCAGGCCAGCGAACCGACGAACCCGCCGGTCTCCAGCCCGAGACGTTGCAACGACGACGCAAGCCGCCGGGCACGCGCGGCGGCGGTGCGATAATCGCTGCGCACTGTTTCGCCACGGCTGCACGACACGATCGGCGTCGCGGCGAACGTCGTGGCGGCATGCTCGATCACCGTGGACAGCAGCAGCGGATAGTCGAGGTTGAGTCCCAACATGGTCGGAATCCCGTCCCTCCCTTGGTCGGTCCAGGCGCAAAACCCGAATTTTGTTCAGGACTGACGTTGCGAGAGCCGGTATCGCCTGTCAATCTGACCCCGCGACCTGGATGTGGGGAGATGTGCGCGTGGCAGGCATGATGGAAGGCAAGGTTGTCGTGGTCACCGGCGCCGGCGGTGGCATCGGCCGGGAGATTGCGATCATGATGGCGGCGGCCGGGGCCAAGGTGATCGTCGCCGATATCGGCGCCTCCCTGACCGGTGGCGGCGGTTCGGTGACGCCGGCGCAGCAGACCAGGGACATCATCCGGCAGGGCGGTGGTGCCGCGGAAATCAGCACGGAGTCCGTTGCCGAATGGGGGTCCGCGCAACGGATCATCCAGGCGGCGCTCGATCATTTCGGGCGTATCGACGCGGTGGTGAACAATGCGGGGATCCTGCGCGACGGCATCTTCCATCGGATGAGCGCGGATGACTGGCTGGCCGTGATTGCCGTGCACCTGAACGGCAGCTTCTTCGTCAGCCGCGCCGCAGCCGAGCATTTCCGCAAGCAGGAGAGCGGGGCTTTCGTCCACATCACCAGCACGTCCGGGCTGATCGGCAATGTGGGCCAGGCGAATTACGCGGCAGCCAAGCTCGGCATCACGGCGCTGTCGAAATCGATCGCGCTCGACATGCAGCGCTACAACGTCCGCTCGAACTGTCTGTCGCCCTGGGCATGGAGCCGCATGACCAGTTCCATTCCGGCCGCCACGCCGGAGCAACAGGCGGCGGTGGAGAAGCTACAGCGCATGACGCCGGACAAGAATGCGCCGCTGGCCGTGTTTCTTGCCTCGGATGCCGCGAAAGACGTCACCGGCCAGGTGTTCGGCACGCGCATGAACGAGATCTACCTGTTCAGTTCGCCGCGTCCGATCCGCATCGTGCACCGTGCCGAGGGCTGGACGCCGGAGACGATCGCCGAACACGCGGCGCCGGCGTTGCGGGCGGCCTTCATGCCGCTCGATACCTCCGAGCAGGCGTTTCCCTGGGATCCGGTCTGAGCCCGGGCCGGGATGCGGCAGGCACCGGGCTACCGATTATCCGAATATTATTCGGATTGTCTTGACAGCGATCCCCTGGGCGCCGATCCTCCCCGGGCGGGTGCCGGGGACCAGGCACCCGGGAGGGAGTGCCCAATGCCCGATGACCTGCGGCCACGCAGCATTGCGGAAATGCCCGCGCAACGTCCCTCGGCGCCAACCAGCCGGGCAGAGGCGCGCGGCAGGTTCTTCAACACCGGCAACGCATTCAACATACAGTTGCCGCCGGTGCCGGATCGGATCTTCGCCGCGGAGCCGGCCAGGGCGCTCGACCCGGCGACGCCGACCGGACTCATCTCCTGCGACATTTCGGCGGAGTTGGCGTGCGGGTTCCCGGCGACGACGCCGCTGGTGCTGGCGCGCTATGCCAGGATCCGTGCCGGCGAAAGCCTGACGACCGATTTTGTCGCCAGCGGGGTGATGGCCTATGTGATCCAGGGCCGCGGCACGACACAGTGCGCCGGCGAGGACATCGCATGGGGTGCGGGCGATCTGTTCATCCTGCCCGGCGGGGAGCCGGCGACCTATGTGGCCGGCGATGGGGACGCCGTGCTGTGGCTGGTCACCAACGAGCCGCAGCTTGCGTTCGAAAATCTGCGCGCGCCGGCGCAAGGACGCGCGCCGACCGAACTCGTGCACTATCGGGCGGCGGAGATCGCGCGGCAGATCGCGCAACTCTATGAGGTCGGCCGCAACGAGGAAATCGCCGGATCGGCATTGATCTTTTCCGCGGAACGCCAGGAGGCGACGCGCAATATCCTGCCGACCCTGACGGTGGCGATGAACTCTCTGCCGGGCGGGGTCGTGCAACGACCGCACCGGCATAATTCGGTCGCGGTGTCGCTGATCATCGAGGGCGATCGCTGCTTTTCGGTGATCGACGGCAAACGCAAGGACTGGGCGCCCTGGGCCACGACGATCACCCCGCCGGTGTCCGTGCACTCGCACCACAATGGCGGCAATGCGCAGGCGCTTTTCCTGATCGTGCAGGACGGCGGCATCTACTATCACACGCGGGCAATGGGGTTCGAGTTCGCCGAACACCCCGGCTAGCACCGCAGCTTCTATCCGCAAGAAGGGACCGGCCATGGCATCCTCGGGGGGAAAAACCGTTGCGGACCGGCTGACGGTTCGCCCGCTGCATCCCGCGCTTGGCGCGGAGGTGCGCGGCGTCGACATGCGTGCGCCGCTGGGTCCGGACAGCTTCAAGGCCGTGCATGACGCCTGGATGCAGCATCTGGTGCTGGTGTTCCCCGCGCAGCACATCACCGACGCGGAGCATGTGGCGTTCACGCGAAGCTTCGGCGAGCCGGAGCTGTTTCATCAGAAGATCATCCGCTCCAGCCGCGTGCCGGAGATATTCCGCGTCTCCAACGTGGACGACGACGGCAATCTGATGCCGCCGGAGCACCCGACGGTGCAGCAGGTCGCGCTGGCGCAGTTCTGGCACACCGACAGCAGCTACCGCGCCATCCCGTGCACCGGTGCGCTGCTGCACGGCGTGGAAGTCAGCCGCACCGGCGGCGAAACGCAGTTCACCAATATGTACGCCGTTTACGAGGCCCTGCCGGACTCGCTCAAGCGCCAGGTGCAGGGACGCAAGGCGCGGCACAATTTCGGCCATCTGCACACGCTGGCCTCGCTGAAGCCGCTGACCGAGGAAGAAAAGGCCGCCATGCCGCCGGTCTGGCAGCCGATGGTGCGCCGGCATCCGGTGACCGGCCGGGAGTCGCTGTACATCAGCCCGATCTACAACGACGAGATCGAGGGCATGAGCGCGCAAGACGGCAAGAGTCTCATCGCCGCGCTGACCGCCTTCGCCGCGCAGCCCCGCTTCGTCTATCGCCATCACTGGCAACCGGACGATGTCGTGATGTGGGACAACCGCTGCACGATGCACCAGGTAACACCGCACGACCCGCGTGAGCGGCGGGTCATGCACCGCACCACCATCGTCGGAACGCAGCCCGTTCTGGCCGCCTGAGGAGCCACAGGTCATGCCGCCAATGCAGCCATCCGTCGTGGAGCATCCGAATCCAAATCCGGCGTGGCTTGCGAAGTTGCACGAGGACATTCTGCATCCCGACCTGCCGATCGTCGATCCGCACCATCACCTGTGGGACCGCCCGGGCAGCAAGTACTACCTGGACGAGCTGCTGACCGATCTGAACGCCGGCCACAACATCGTCGCGACGGTGTTCCTGCAATGCTTCTGGGCCTATCGCCCCGACGGACCGGAGGAGATGCGTCCGGTTGGCGAGACGGAGTTCGTCGCGTCGGTCGCCGCGGAGGCCGAACGACGCGCGACTCGCACGCGGGTCTGCGCCGCTATCGTCGGGCATGTCGATTTCCGTGCCGGCGCGCAGGTCGACGCGGTGCTCGAGGCGCATGTCGCTGCGGCCGGCGGTCGCTTTCGCGGCATCCGCCAGGTGACCGCGCGCCACCCCGACTTCCTGGCCAGCATTTCGACGCCGCCGCCGCTGGGCTTGATGGGCGATCCGGCGTTTCGGGCCGGGTTCGCCCGCCTTGGGAAATACGGCCTGAGTTTCGATGCGTGGCTGTATCACACACAGCTTGGCGAACTGCTGGACCTGGCGCGCGCCTATCCTGCAACACCGATCGTCATCAATCATGTCGGCGGTCCGCTCGGCGTCGGCCCGTATCGCGGCACGCGCCACGAAGTCTTTGCCGCGTGGCATGACAGCATGCGATGGCTCGCCACATGCCCGAATGTCCACGTCAAGCTCGGCGGTCTCGCCATGGCAGTCAACGGGTTCGATTTTCACCACCAGGTGCTGCCGCCATCGTCCGGGGAACTCGCGTCGGCCTGGCAGCCTTGGATGCACGCCTGCATCGAGGCGTTCGGCGCCGACCGCTGCATGTTCGAGAGCAACTTCCCGGTGGACAAGGCGATGTGCAGCTATCCGGTGCTGTGGAATGCGTTCAAACGCCTGGCCGCCGGTGCCTCTGCCGACGAGCGCCGCGCGTTGTTCCATGACACGGCGGCGCGATTCTACCGCATCACGGTCTGACCGGATCGCATCAAGGGGGAGACATGACCAGGATCACACGCCGCGCCGCACTCGGCGCGCTCGCCGCCGCGCCGCTTGCACGTCCCGGCTTGCTGCGCGCTCAGAGTTCATCCGTCTCGGTAAAGATCGGATTGCTCAGCGACGTCGGGGGACCCTATCGAAATGTCGGTGGCCCCGGTAGCCGGGTGACCGCCGAGATGGCGGTGGCAGATTTCGGCGGCTCAGTGCTCGGCCGGCCGATCGAGGTGATGCAGGGCGACGATCAGAACAAGGCGGATGTCGCGGGCGCCCTGGCGCGTGAATGGATCGACGACAAGGGGGTGGATGTGCTGGCCGATGGCGCGGCCACCTCGGCCGGGCTCGCCATCCAGCAGGTTGCCCGGGACAAGAAGCGCATCTTCCTGATGAGCACGCCGACCGCAACGGTCTTCATCGGCAAGCAATGCTCGCCGTATGGCTTCCAGTTCGCCGCGGATACCTACGCGCTGGCCAAAGGCGTCGGCGGCGCCTTGTCCAGGGCCGGCGGCGACACCTGGTTCTTCATCACCGCCGACTATGAGTTCGGCGCTTCGCTGCAAGCCAATACCGAGGAGTTCGTGAAGGCCGCCGGCGGCAAGGTGCTGGGCAGCACACGCGCGCCGCTCGGCACCGCGGACTTCTCCAGCTATCTGGTGCAGGCGAAGGCATCGGGTGCGAAGGTCATCGGACTGGCCAACGCCGGCACCGATCTACAGAACTGCATCAAGCAGGCTGCGGAGTTCGGCATCGCCAAGAGCAGTCAACGCCTGGCCACCCTGCTGATGATCGTCGGGGACGTGCTGTCGCTGGGCCAGGACGTCTGCCAGGGCCTGGTGCTGACCAACTCATTCTATTGGGACCTGTCGCCGGAAACCCGAGCCTGGACCGAGCGCTATGCGGCGAAGATGCAGGCGCCGCCAAACGAATATAACGCCGGCTGCTATGCCGGCGTGCTGCACTGGCTGAAGGCGGTGAAGGCGGCGAATACCCTGGACGCCGACGCCGTGGCGGCAAAGATGCACGCAACGCCGCTGAACGACTTCTACAACAAGAACGTGCGGATCCAGGCAAACGGCTGCGTGCCGCACACAATGTATTTGTGGCAGGTAAAGACGCCGTCCCAGAGCAAGCAGAAGTGGGACCTGTTCGATCGGCTCGCCACCATTCCGAGCCCGGAGGCCTTTCCGCCACCGGCATTGCTCGGCTGCCCGCTCGTGCCGGCGTAATTCTACCCGGCGATCTCGAACCAGAAATCGAGCATTTCGCCTTTGCGTTCGGCGGCAAACGTCGTCGTCACCCGCGTCCCGATCTTCAGTTTTTCCGCAGCCGCGTGCGGATCGGTCAGGTCGATGCCCTTGAAGAAGCCGCCCAACGCAGTGTCGGCACCGTCCAGCAGGACATAGCCGAACGCGTACGGCGGCTCCGGCAGGTTGTTGAAGCGCTCATACACCATGGTGAACGCCTCGATGCGCCCGCCGGGGCCGACCTTCACCCATTCGGTGGTCGGCAACAGCGTCTCATCCGAGAACGACCGCGGCGGCACCAGCACACGGCCGGTCTTGGCGCAGCGCCGCCCATAGATCGCCGCCTCGTCGCGGATGCGCGTATAGAACCAGCTCGCGGTTTCGCCGATCGCGTGATCGTAGGTGATATTCCAGACTTCCTGACGTCCCAGCAGTTCCATGATCTGCACCCCGTTCATTGAAAACTCTTCGGCTACGCCTCGATCACCATGGTACCGAAGATCTGGTGGTCGCCGCCGTTGCCGCTGGCGATGCCCAGCCGGGCACCCGTCACCTGATGGTCGCCCGCGCGCCCCCAGACTTGCAGGGCCACCTCGGCAACCCGCGCCATGGCGGTGACCGCGATCGCATTGGTGCAGAGCGTGCCGCCGGACGGATTCACCGGGATGCGTCCGCCGAGCTCAAACTCGCCGTCGCGCAGCCGCGCAATCGATTCGCCTGGCCGAGCCACCAGTTGCGCAGCATCGATGGCGTGGAATTCGGTATTGCTGAACGGCGCGTACAACTCGGCCACGTGCACCTGCCGCGCCGGGTCGGTGATGCCGGCCATTCGGTAGGATTTCTCGAACGAACGGCCGAGGGCATAGGCGTTGGCATGCTCTGCCGTCGGGTTGTTCCCCATGCGATCGCCCATCCAATAGGTCTCCGCCGAATGGCCGACACCGGTGATCCATACCGCATCCAGGTGGTTGTCGCGGATGAAACGCTCGGACGCCAGCACCATCGCCGCGCCGCCGGACGATTGCGGACAGCAATCCAGCAGCTTGATCGGCCAGGAGATCGTGCGCGACGCCATCACATCGTCGATCGTCACGATCTTGCGCAGATGTGCCTTGGGATTCAGCGCCGCCTGGCGGCGGTTCTTGACCGTGACGCGCGCCATGTCCTGTTCGGTCATGCCGTAACGCTGCATGTAGCGCACCGCCGACATCGCCAGCATGTTGATGGTGCCGAGCGGCAGCGGACGTTCGTAGCTGGGATCCCAGATCTTGTTCAGCACGGTCTGCGAATCGCCGCACTCGCCGATCTTGTCGGCGCCCGCGGTCAGCACGACGTCGAACATGCCGGATGCCACGTGGTAATACGCCGCGGCGACCGCGGAAATGCCGGTCGCCCCGCCATTGTTGATGCGCAGAAACGGCTTGTTGCGCCCGCCCACGGCATCCACGCCCAGCCGTTCGGCATTGCCGATGCCCACCATCGCATCGGGCGAGAGCGAATACACGACGGCCTCGATCGCATCGAAATCGAGCCCGGCGTCGAGCATCGCCCGCAGGACGCCTTCCCGCACCAGCTCCGGATAACTGGCATCATCGCGGCGGGACCGAAACTCCGACTGGCCAATCCCGATGATGCCGACACGATCGGTGCTCATGGGCGAGCCTCCTGCGCGAGCACGACTGCCGCCTGGTATTGCATCGCGAACCCGCTGCCGGCGTGCGCCAGGCCGCAGCGCGCGTTCGGCACCTGATGCGGCCCGGCCCGGCCGCGCACCTGGTTGGCGATCTCCGCGATGCGGATCAGGCCAGTGCAGAACACCGGATTCCAGGTCAGCACGCCGCCCGAGAGGTTCACCGGCAAGCGACCGCCACGGCTGAAGCTGCCGTCAGCCGTGCGTGCCGCCCAATCCTGGGGCGGGCACAGCGATAACGCCTCATACGCCAGCAGCTCCGAATAGGGCGTTGCGTCCGTCATTTCGGCGACGTCGAAAGCCGTCGCCGGATCGGCGATACCGGCCGCGGCATAGGCCTGTCGCGCGGCGGCAGCGAGTGCCGGCGCGACGCTCAGATCGCGATCCCCGAGGAAACTCGGTTCCGTCGCCCAGCCCATGCCGCGCAGCCAGGCGACATCGCGCAGGCCGCGTTCGGCGATGAAGTCGGGCGCCGCCAGCACCAGAGCGACGCTGCCGGTAACCGGCGCGCTCGTCATCGTCGGCGTGATCGGCCAGCGCATCGGACCGGGCGCCGGATGCAAGGGCGGATCGGGCCAGGCGACGCGGCCATGCGCGCGGTTCTTCTCGGCAATCGCCTCGGCCGCGGCACGCGCCGCCGGCTGCGCATTCTCCAGTGCCGAGGCCTGCAATGCGTGCGCCGACAATTCGTCAAGCGGCAAGGCGCGATGGAAATACGGATCGGCGCCAAGCCGCTGTGCCTCCGACATCGACGAGACCTCGGTCGGACTCCAGGACACGATCAGTTGCGTGCGGAACTGGCCGGAGCCGACGCGCAACGCGCCCAGGATGAACGCGTGTTCGGACGCCGACGGCGTGGACATGATGTCGCGATCGACGCCACCGACGGGGCCCGACGCCATCATGACGGAGATCGAACGGCCGTCGAACTGGTCATTGGAAGCGACCACGATGCCGTCGATGTCGTCGATCCCGATGCCGGCATCAGCCAACGCAAGCTGCGCCGTATCGTAGATGATCTCCTCCAGCGACCGGTTGCGTGCTGCGATCACTGGCCTGATCGCGCAGCCGATCACTCCGGGCTGGACTCGCAATCCCATCGCATTGCTCCTGCTTCGGTGAAGAGTGGCCGTGCCATGCATCAGGCTCCCGGTGCGATCAGCACGCGTCCGGCCGCCGCACCGGACCGCACCAGCGCCAGGGCTTCAACCGCCTGCGCCAACCCGAAGCGCGGGCCAAGCATGGCGCGGATGCCGCCCGGACGCAGCAGGCGCAGGCTGAGCCGCAGCTCCTCGCGCGTGGTGCTGGTGGCGCTGAGCATCGAAATGCCTTTAAGAAAAAGCTGCGCCGGATTGAAGCGCACGAAATCGCCGGTCAGTTGGCCGATCAGCACCCAGCGTCCGCCCCGCGCCAGGGCGCGTCGTGCCGGCGTGAACACTGGCGTGCCGACGGTGTCGAGCATGCAGTCAACGCCTTCGCCGTCGGTCAGTGCCTTCACCTCGGCGGAGAAATCGCCCCCACGCGCGGCGAGCACCACCGCGTCGGCACCCAGTTCGCGCAGTGTGGCAGCTTTGTCCGGCGAAGTTGTCTGCGCGATCACCCAGCCGCCGGCACGCTTGGCCAACTGCACGCCGTGCATGCCGAGCCCGCCGCCGGCACCCGTCACCAGCACGGTATCGCCGGGCGCGATGCGGCCGACGGCACGCACCGCGTGCAGCATGGTGCCGATCGCACAGGCCGCGATCGCGGCCGCATCCAGTGGCACGTCGTCAGGCAGCCGCACCACATTGTCCGTGTCGACCGCAACGAACTCGGCGTATCCGCCGTTCAGCCGCGTATCGCCGAGGAAGACCTGTTCGGCGCACAGCGGTTCGCGGCCGCCGCGGCAAAACCGGCACTGGCCGCAGACATGCTCGCGCTGCGTGGTGGCGACGCGGTCGCCGACGGCAAACTCGCTCACCGCACCGCCGACGGCGACGATGGTTCCGGCAATCTCGTGCCCGGGGATGCAAGGCAGTACGATGCCGGCACGCAGGATACCGGCGCAAACCGCGACGTCGTGCGAGCAGATGCCGCAGAATGCTACCTGAATGACGACCTGGCGTGGGCCAGGAGCCGGGTCCGGCACGGTTTCGCAACCGAGTGCGCTGGGACCGGGACCAGGCTCGCGAAGCACCATGGCACGCATCGCGCTACAGCACAGCGATCGGGCTGATCGGGCTGCCGGTACCGCCCAGCACGGGCAGTGGACTGGCCGCGAACAGGAACTCATGACGCCCGGTTGCTGCGAGTTGCTGGAGCACGAGGCCTTCCAGCAGCGCAATGCCAAAATCGCGGATCAGCCGCTGATGCACCGGAAAGACCGTGCCCCGGACGAATGGAATGACCTCGATAGCGAAATTGTCGGCACCCAACACGGCGATTTCGCGTTCGGCAAGCCACAGCGCAGCCTCGATGTCGAGTCCGGGTTCGCCATTGAACGAGACGGCTTCCGCGCGGCCCTGGCTTTCCGCCCAACCGGTGCGGATCAGCACGATATCGCCCTTGCCGGGGTCGACGCCCGCGTTGGTTGCCGCACGCTGAAGCTCCGCCCGACCGATCGCGGCGCCATCCGGCAACGGGCCACCATGCAATCCCGCGATATCGAGCAATACGCCGCGGCCGACGATCGGCCCCATCTTGTCGATGCCGCAACGCGTCGCCCCGCTGGTGCTGCGCGTGCCACTGCCCGGAAAACCGTTGTACAGCGCGTCGTCGTACCATGCGTGGCACAGCGCATCGATATGCGTGCCGATATGCAGCGGCAGGACGACCGTATCCTCGGCGAACTGGAAACCGCCGGGCCGGCGCGCGCCTGCGGCATAATCGCCGCCGTCGCGTCCCATGAAGTGCTGCACGCCGGCCCGGTGCTGCGGCACCGGGGTTTGTGGGGATAGGGGCTGTGCCAGCGAGAGAACTTGCCCGGACCGCACCAGCGCCGCGGCGTCCCGTACCTGCGACCCATCGATGTGGTTCAACGCACCGCGCTCGTCCTCGTCACCCCAGCGGTGCCATGCCTCGCGCGTCACGGTGCGACGTCCCGGCTCAAGGATGCGGCGATCTGCTTCAACTCCCGGCGCATCAGCTTGCCGGTCACGGTCACCGGCAGCGACTCGCATACTTCGATGAAGTCGGGCACTTTGTAGCGTGAGGCCAATGCACGGCAATGGGCCGCGAGCTCATCCGGACGCAGGGTGATCCCGGGCTTCGGCACGACGAAGGCAGCGAGCAATTCGCCCTGTGTGGAATCGGGTACGCCGACCACGCCGGCAAGCGCAACCATCGCATGCCGCATCAACACATCCTCCACCTCCGCCGGCGAGATGTTGATGCCGCTCTTCTTGATCATTTCGCTGACGCGGCCGCTGAACGAGATCGCGCCATCGGGCAGCAGGCGCCCCATGTCGCCGGTGCGGAAGAACCCGTCCGCGCTGAGCGCCGTTGCCGTCTGCGCCGCGCTGCTGCCGATATAGCCGCGCATGACGTAGCCACGCACCTCGATCAGCCCTTCCTCGCCGCGTGGCTGCTCGGCGCCGCTAACGGCATCGACGATGCGGATTTCGACGCCAGGCAGCGGCGGTCCCTGACACGCGGCGCGACGTTCCAACGGCCAGTCATGCGGCGTGACGCAGCAATTGCCGTAGCTTTCGGTCTGGCCATAGACGTTGCAGATCTCCGAGGCGCCAAGCACCTGCGCCGCGGTAAGGATGTCCTGCGGCGCGCCGATGGTCAGGCCGGTGCGCAAGCTGCCTGTCCGCTCCCGCCGGAAATCCCGATGCGAGATGATCGCGCTGGTGATCGCCGGCAGGGTATAGAGTGCGGTGCAGCGATGCCGCTCGATCAGGTCGATCGCTTCTCCGGGCTCGAACCGGCGTTGCAGAACAAGCGCGGCGCCGTGGGTCAGCGTCGCCGACATCGCGTTGGCACTGCCATACGACCAGAACAACGGTGGCGCGAGCAAAACGCGATCGCTCGGCCGGTAGCCCTGGCGTTCACCGATATTGAAGCCGTTCTCGATGATCCCGAGATGCGACAGCGGCACGGATTTCGGCCGGCTGCTGGAGCCCGATGTGTAGATAACGATGGCATCGTCCGCGGCACTGGGTCCCTCGCCCGGCGGCAGACGTGGTGCGGGCGAAGCCGACTGCAACGCCTCGAACCGCGGAAATCCGGCAGCCGCTTCGCCCAGCACCACCACGTCTCGCAGCCCCGTCTCCGCCGCGATCTCCGGCAGCAATCCACGCAACGCGGCGGCGAAGTCGTTGTCGCCAAACCGATCGAGCGTGATCAGCATGCGGACGGCGGAGTCCCGCAGCAGCCAGTCAAGCTCGTCACGCGTGGACCAGGTGCTGAATGCGACCACCACCCCCCCGGCAATCACCGTCCCGAAGAATGCTTCAAGCCACTCCAGTCGGTTGTTCACCAGGAGCCCGACACGCTCGCCACGAGCGATGCCGCGATCGCGCAGTGCGGCGGCAACCCCGGCTGCACGCTGCGCGAGTTTCGCGTAGGAGACAACGCGATCGCCGCAGATCACAGCAGGCCGCGCCTCGTGGCGCTCGGCTTGCTCGAAAACGAGATCGGCCAGTGTCCGGCTGTAGGGCGCTTTCATGGCTCCCAGGTCGTCCCAGGCAACGGTGTCTGCATGCGGTCGGTCCAGTCCGCGACACGACGAGTACGCCGGTCGCTGCCGGCCGGCGGCGACCCGTCCAGGCGAAGGGTTGTTTCCGAATATTATTCGCCTTTTACGGTCGATTATGTCAGGCTGTCAAGCCGGCGAGCCTTCGACAGACGTGGCGCTGATATCGCGGGAACCGGCGTTGTTTGCCGGGCGGCACCATCCCGATCTATCCAGGGAAAATAGGCTTGTGTCCGGCCGAATCGGCGCCGGACTTTTTGCGAGGAACCAGGGCAGACGATGCCGGATGGGACAAAGACACCGGCGAAGGAGCAATGGCTCGAGATCCTTGAGCAAGCGGCCAACGGCTATCTTGCCGGCTCGCGCGACCCCAAGCAGGACCGGAGCCGGCGCCGGCAACAGGATCTGCTCGAGGCGGCCACGAGAATCTTCGCGCGAGACGGAATCGCCAAGGCAAAGATGGCGGACATCGCCGCGGAGGCCGGCATCTCCGTGTCGTCGATCTACGACTACTACCCGAGCAAGGAGGACCTGGCGTACGAGATCCCGATCCGTCGCCTGGCGCAGTTCTATGCCGAGTTTCTCGCGCAGGCTCCGGCGCTGAGTACCATGCGGGAACGCTTGCACCTGTACCTGTCCATGGCGACCGATTATGCGCGGCGCAATCCGGACTGGGCGCGCTTACTGTACCTCGAAATCTGGCCGAGTGTCCTGATCGAAGAGGCGCGAGTCCGGCGGGCCGTCGATGACTTTGGCAGGATTGTCGTGGCGATGATCCGTGCCGGCAGCCGGCGGCGAGAATGGGACGCGGCACTCGATCCCTACCGTACCGCCACGATCCTGATGGGGAGCATCACCCACATGATCATCACCTGGTTGCTCTATCGCAGGCCGGAAAATCTGAGCAAGGCTACCAAACCGATGGTGGACCAATTGCTAAAGTTGCTCGATGGTGGCGAACCCCCGCTGGCGAAGCCGCGACGGGGAAGGGCCGCGGTCGGAGGCAGCAGGCAAGCGGGTTGAATCGCTGCGATTGCCGTTGCACGCAAGACATTCCCATGGAGCCGCCGCAGGGCGCCGGCGGGCGATGTGACTGTCAGCTTTGAGGGCACCCCGAGCGTCCGCGCGCCGGCAGCGACCGCTCCACCGCATGACGGCTGTGGCGCGGGGGCGGAAACACCAATGCCCGCCCAGCAGACCCGTCGCACACTTGACCCCCACCCCCAACTCGCCCGATCACCCTCCCCGCCATGTCCCTCCTGCTGATCTCCGCCGTCACCATCCGCCTCGGCGGCCGCACCCTGCTCGACGCCGCCGACCTGACCGTCGATCCCGGCCGCCGCATCGGCCTGGTCGGCCGCAACGGCGCGGGCAAATCCACCCTGCTGCGCGCCATCGCCGGCGACCTCCCGCTCGACGGCGGAGAGATCCGCCTGGCCGCGCGTGCCCGCCTCGCCACCGTCGCGCAGGAAGCCCCCTCCGGCCCCGCCTCCTTGCTCGACACCGTCCTGCAAGGCGACCCAGAACGCCTGGCGCTGCTGCACGAGGCCGAAACCGCCGACCCCACCCGCCTCGCCGAAATCCACGAGCGCCTGATCGCCATCGGTGCCGACTCCGCCCCGTCACGCGCCGCCGCTATCCTCGCCGGACTCGGCTTCGACGAGCCCGCCCAGCAACGCCCAGTGCAGGAATTTTCCGGCGGCTGGCGTATGCGAGTCGCCCTCGCCACCGCCCTGTTCGCCAACCCCGATCTGCTGCTGCTCGACGAGCCGACCAACCACCTCGACCTTGAAGCCACGCTCTGGCTGGAATCCTGGCTCGCCCGCTTCCCCGGCGCCGCCCTGGTCGTCTCGCACGACCGCGGCCTGCTCGACCGCGCGGTGCAATCCATCGCCTTCCTCGAACGCGGCAAGATCGCGCTGACTCCCGGCGGTTTCGACGAATTCGTCCGCATCCGCACCGAGCGCGCGTTGCAACAGAACCGCGCCGCCGAGCGCATCGCCGCGGAACGCGCGCACATCCAGTCCTTCATCGACCGCTTCCGCTACAAGGCGAGCAAGGCGCGTCAGGCGCAAGCCCGCATCAAGGCGCTTGCCCGCCTGCCGCAGATCGAAACGGTCATCGACGCCGCGCCCACCCGCTTCGACTTTCCCGAACCGGCGCGCATCGCCCCGCCGATCCTGGCGCTGGACCGCGTCAGCGTCGGCTACGACGGCACGCCGGTCCTGCGTGATATCTCCGCAACGATCGACACGGACGACCGCATCGCCTTGCTCGGCGCCAACGGCAACGGCAAATCGACGCTCGCCAAATTGCTCTCCGGCCGCCTGCAACCACTAACCGGCGAGTTGCGCCGCGGACCCAAACTGCGCGTTGGCTATTTCGCCCAGCACCAGACCGATGAGCTGACAGAGCAGGAAACGCCGATCGACCACATGGCGCGCGCGCTGCCACGCGCCAATCCAAGTCAGGTGCGGTCGCAACTCGCGCGTTTCGGACTCGATGCCGATCGGGCGGAGACGCCGGTCGGCAAGCTTTCCGGTGGTGAAAAGGCGCGACTGCTCTTGGCGCTTGCCACGCGCGACGCGCCGCAATTGCTGATTTTGGACGAACCGACCAACCACCTGGATATCGACGCGCGCGAGGCATTGGTGAAGGCGCTCGCCGATTTCCAAGGTGCCGTGCTGCTGATTACCCACGATCCGCATTTGGTGGAGCTGGTGGCCGACCGGCTGTGGCTGGTCGCCGACGGCACCGTGCGTCCGTTCGATGGCGACCTGGACGACTACCGCGCATTATTATCGGAACGCGCGCGACCGGCATCGCGCACCGATACCGGCACACGTCGCGACGAACGCCGCGAACGCGCTGAAGCGCGTGCCGCCCTGGCGCCGTTGCGTCGCCAGGCGAAGGACGCCGAGACCAAACTCGCCAGGTTGGCGGCCGAACGAACCGCGATCGAGGCGCGGCTGGCCGACCCGGCGCTCTATGCCCCGGGACGCGCCAGCGAGATCACCGCGGCGAATGCACGGCTCGCAGCGATCGCGCGCGAAACCGCGGCAGCCGAGGCGGCGTGGCTGGCAGCGGAAGAGGCGCTGGCCGTGGCAGGCTGACCGGCAGGCAGTATTGCCAATGCCGAAAAAATAGCTTGCTCCCGATCCGAGAGCCGGAAAAAGTTGTCCTTACGCGACGTGCGGGGGAAGCGCGGTGACGACCTATACATGGACGACCGGAACCGGCGGGGACTGGGCAACGTCGGCCAACTGGACCCCAACGGGGATCCCCGACGCGAACGATGCGGCGGCAGTGATCGGTGCGCCTGGTGCCGGCTACACGGTCACCATCGCGGCCGGCGAAAGCGAGATCGTCAATCAATTCACCATCGGCAATGACTTCATTGGCGGAGACCAGGCCGCAACACCGACGCTCGAAATCGCCGGCACGTTGCAGCTCGCCGGAAGCGATGCGACGAGCGCCTTCCTGCAAGGCGCGCTGCTGGTCGACAATTCCGGCGTGGTCGACGGTGCCGGCGGGCTGGGCGCTGCATATCTCCCCGGTCCCTTCTTCAACTTCACCAACAACGGCACGCTGATCGCAAACGCCGGCAGCACGACCGGTCTGTTCGTGCTGAGCGCATTCACCAACAACGGCACACTGCTGGCGAACAGCGGCGGCTTGTGGGTCGAAGGGCCGAGCTTCAGCAACCTGTCCGGCACGACCCTCACCGGCGGCAGCTATATCGTGCAGGGACCGACCGCAGGCACCGACAACGAGATCGGGTTCGACATCAACCCGGGCAGCGGCCCCGGCACCGATATCGTCACCGATGCGGCGAACATCGTGCTCGACGGCGCCGCGACGGAAATCCAGGTGTACAATGGCGGCTTCCAGCCGCTGGAGACGCAGCTCGAAACCATCAGCAACACCGGTTCCCTCCAGCTCCTGAGCGGCCGCGGCTACCAAACGACCAATGCCCTGACCGACGACGGCTTGCTCAACCTGCAAGGTGGCTCGCTCGCCACCGGCGGCCTGACGATCGGCAATACTGGCCTGTTCGAAGGATTCGGCGTCGTCTCCGGCAGCGTGTCCGACGACGGGGGTATCATTGCCAATGGTGGCGCGCTGTACATTCCAGGTGCGATCGGCGGCACCGGGTCGCTGACAATAGGCCCCGGCAGTTCGCTGAGCCTGGCCGGCGCCGATCCGTCAACCGTCGCCAATAACGGCCTCGTCTTCGACACCGCCGGGCTGCTCGACATCAACGCACTCACCGGCAGTGGCACGCTGGTGGTGCAAAGCGGCGGCACGCTGGAGCTGAATGCGCCAACCTCGGAGACCATCGTGTTCTCCGGCGACAACGCCAAGGTCGTGCTCGAAACGCCATTGCTCTATAGTGGCACTCTGGTCGGCTTCGGTCCGGACGACACGCTGGTGTTGAACGGCCTGAGCGCCGATGCCGCCACGGTGGTGAACGGCGACACGCTGGCAGTGATCGCCCACGGCGCCACGGTCGACACGCTGGCGCTGTCCGGTGACTACACCGGTGCGACATTCACCGCCGGCACAGTCGGCGCCACCGCAGTCATCACCAACATCGCCGGCGCGCCGCCGCGCGACGACATGCCGTTCACCATATCGCTGAGCGACACCGCCGGCCTGACGACCGGGCAGGAAGACGCCATCGTCAACGACCTCAGTGCCGCCGCACTCGACTGGGCGCAATATGTCACCGGCCATGCGCCGTTGCGCATCCAGCTCAACATCACCAGCGGCGCGCACGGTTCGGAGCTGGCGAGCGGCGGTTTCGCCAGCTCGATCGACTCCGGCGAGACGATCAACGGCGAGACGATCGTCATCCCATCAAGCATCTATGCTCTGACCACCGGCAACTATGTCGCCGGGTCGACGGCTGACGTCGTGGTGAATTTGCCGCTCTCCACCGGCGAGCTGGACAGCGCCGGCGGGCTTTTCGTGGATCCCGATCCGCTGGCCCCCGACGATCCCGTACCCAGCAACGAATTCGATTTGCTCAGCGTATTCCGCCATGAGTTGGCACACGGACTGGGGTTCGGCGGCCTCACCACGCAGGATGGCGGGCTCGGACCCGACGCGACCTTGTTCGACGCGTACATTCAGGACACCGTCGTCAACGGCAACACGATCACGGCAGCAAATTTCGTCGGCCCCAATGCCGAGGCGGCCTACGGCGCCTTCCTGGGCACCAACTCTCCCACGCCGGTCCCGCTGACCCTGCTCAACAACGGCGAGAACTTCGCCCATGTTGCAAACCTCAGCACCGATCCGCTGGCCCAGGACCTGATGAGCGGCATCGGCATCGGCGAGGGTCAGGTGCGCGACATCTCCTCGGTCGATCTCGCCATGTTGCAGGATGTCGGCCTGCCGGTCACCGCGCCGATCATCTGCTTTCTGCGCGGCACGCATATCGCCACGCCCGCCGGCGAGGTGCCGGTCGAGTGCCTCAACATCGGCGATCTGGTGCTGACCCGTACCGGCGCGGCGCGCCCGATCGTCTGGATCGGTATCGGGCGCGTGCTGGCGACGCGCGGACGGCGCAGCGCCGCGACACCCGTAATCGTGCGCAAGGGGGCCCTGGCCGACAACGTGCCGCATCATGATCTACGCGTCACCAAGGCGCACGCGCTGTATTTTGACGGTGCTTTGATTCCGGTGGAGTTCCTGGTCAATCATCGCTCCATCCTGTGGGACGACCGCGCGCAGGAGGTCGAGCTGTTCCATATCGAGCTGGAGACGCATGACATTCTGCTGGCGAACAGAGCGGCGGCCGAGAGTTATCGCGACGACGGCAATCGCTGGCTGTTCCGGAACGCCAATAGCGGCTGGCATCTCCCGCCGCAGGAACCCTGCGCCCCCGTGCTGACCGGCGGCCGGCTCGTTGATGCGTTGTGGCTACGGATTCTCGAGCGTGCCGGGCCGCGTCCCGGTTGGGTGCTGACCGAGGATCCGGACCTGCATCTTCAAGTGGCAGGCGATCGGGTGGACGCCGCTTTGCACCACAGCACAGCGCATATTTTTCGCCTGCCTGGCCGGCCCATTGACGTGCGGATCGTGTCACAGGCCGGCGTACCCGCGGAACTGGGTCTGGCGCGCGACGCTCGGCTGCTTGGCGTCGCCTTACGGCGGATCGCGCTGCGCCAGGGAACGCGGTTTCGCATTGTCGAGGCGGCGGACCCGGTATTGGCCGAAGGGTTTCATGCGTACGAAACGGATAGCGGCCTGCGCTGGACCAATGGCGACGCGGCGCTTCCCGCGGCGCTGTTCGACGGCTTCGACGGGCCCCTGGAACTGGTACTGCACGTTGGCTGCACGACACGCTATCCATCACTGGGCGACGCGGCTGTGCGCGGTGCGGCCTAGGCCAGCAGCGCGGCCTCGGCCGAACAACCGATAACAGCCGCGCGGCAACACTGACTCGCCTGGGTCCAAACCGGCGGCGCAGGGTGATGCGCGGGCGGCCAGTGGATGCAGCCCGATCGTGTCGGCCGACCGACAATTGCCGGAGGTGAAGCTTGCATTGCGACCGCTCCGGCCGTTGCGCAGCCCGCCCGCCTCACCCTACGGAGAATGATACGAACCGCAGCAGCTCCTGCGACGACAGCGGCTTCTCCAGTACCCGCATCGCGCCGAGCGTCTCGGCCTCGCGGACAATCTCGGCGTCGTGCGCACCGGTGATCAGCAGTGACGGAATCGTCATGCCGCGACTGGCGACGGTGGAAATCAATGTAACGCCGCTCATCTCCGGCATGCACTGGTCGACCACCAGGCAGGCGATCTCGTCCAGCCGGGCATTGGTCAGGAAATCGTTGCCGGACCTATAGGTTTCAACGCTGTGACCGGCCGACTCGAGCAGTACGCACAGCACGTCCCGCACTTCGTCATCGTCGTCGACGATAGCCACGATGCTCGCATTGTCTCGATCCATACGGATGGTTTCCCGGCGACGGCGACGCGGGTTTGCGGCGCGCGGCTGGCAAACTAGCCGAACGGCCCCGACCGAATTGTGGCGAAGTCGGTCAACTCATCTTGCTATTGCCGCGGCTTCGGCTTATGTGACCGCGGTCCAGGCGGCGTATTGCCGATTCGGACCGGTGTGCGATTGGGCAAAATTCACCGATTCGACCCAACGGGCATGCTGAACCAACCGCGTAACACCTCGCATTTTGTAACAATCGAGGGGCTAACCGTACCTCTAGAATTGCCGGAAAGCCGACGACGCCGTCGGCGCGCAGCCAATCTGGCAATGCTGTCATAAAAGTTACATCAACAACCAAACTGCCAACTGCGCAGGTCCGGGCAAACAACGTGTCTGATAACGAAAAACCGAACTTCGAAACCGCCAGAACAACGCTGGCACTACCCACCGAATCCTCATCGGCTGGTGATCCAATGCAAGCCGCCGAGGCGCGCATGCGACGTGCCCTTGGGCTCGATGGCGAACAGTTGCGCTCGCGGCCGCCCCAGGAACGGCTCGATTCGCCGCAGCGAACGGTGGAGCGCTTCTCCACCCCCGGCCACAAGCGGCGGTTCGTGAACGACGGCGAAGTGCCGGTGACGCTGGTTCACGGATTGGTGTCCGGCCGTCGCGAGCAATCCGATGGGAACGGAACACGCGGCGGTTCCAATGCGCAGCCGACGAATCGGCTGGAGGTCGCCGAAGCCGCGCTGACCGCCGAGATCGCCACGCGCGAACGCGTCGAGCGCACCTTGGCGGAAGCGCAGGCCGCGGTGCACGACCTGCAAACCAAGCTGGGACATGCCGACCTGGCGCGCCAGGAAGCTGTCGAGGCGCTGCGTCGCGAACGCGAATCCTCGGCTGCCTTGAGCGCGGCGTTGCAGGAAGCCGCAGACCAGGCGACGGCGGCGCGGCAAGCCCGGGAAGCCGCGGAAAGCGCCCTGGCCGAGTTGCGGGAACGCCGGGCGGCACGGTCCGAGGAAGTTGCGGATGTGCCGCCGCGTCCGCGCCGCGGGCGAAAGCCTCGTGCCGAGGTGATGGCGACAGCGGACGCGGTCGCCGTCCCGACCAAGCCCCGCAAGGGGCCCGGGCGCCCGCGATCGACCGAACCCAAGCCGGCGCGCGAGCCAAAGCCGATCCGCTGGTGGCTCACCCCGCGCGCAAAGAAGAAGCGGTAGAGATTACCAAACCTCTCCCGCCGCAGACGGGAGAGGTTTTCTACCCTACCCCCCGAGCGACTCGCGTATCTTGGCCACCGCCGCCAGATGCCGCTCGTGGTCACCGGCGAAGCGCAGCACCAGATGGCTGGCGCCGGCTTGCGCATATCCCGCCAGCCAGGCCGCGACACCCGCCGCCGGCCCGGCGTAGCAGACCTGGCGCCGTCGCAGCACCGCCGCGGGCTGGCCGTAGTATCCTTCCAGGAACGCATTCAGTCGGGCATCCGCGCGCGCCGCATCCTCGTCCAGTGACACCGTCAGGTAGATCGCCCCGGTCAGCGCTGCGGGATCGCGCCCCGCTCCCTGGGCAACCGCACGGATCTGCGTCCAGTGCGCGGCGTAGGCCGCGTGGTCCGGAGCATTCGGGAACCAGCCGTCGAACCAGCGGCCGGCGCGCTCCAGGCTCGCCGGCAGGTTGCCGCCGATCCACAAGGGTGGGCCGCCCGGCTGATGCGGCGTCGGGGCCAACACACCGCCGACGACCTGCCAGCGCCCGTCCCAGTCCACCGCGGCGCCCGTCCACAGGGCCTTGCACAGCCGCAGTCCCTCCATCATTCGCCCGAGCCGCTTGTCGAACGGCACGCCGGCGGCGGTGAATTCGGCGCGGATATTCGGCCGGTCCGACGCGAAGCCCACACCGAGGATCAGCCGTCCCTCGCTGACCTGGTCCAGCGTGGCGACCTGGTGCGCCAGCAGCACCGGATTGCGCAGCGCCGGCAGCAGCACGGCAGTGCCGATCTCCACCCCCTTCACGCGCCCGGCCACGCCGGCGAGCAAGGTCAGGGGCTCGTGCCGGGGGCGGGCCAGCAGGGAATCGCCAACCCAAACCGAGGCATAACCCAGCGCCTCGGCGCGTTCCGCCAGCGCCAGCAGCGGCCCGGCCTCCGGGCGTCCTTGCATGATCTGCTCTCGGGTGGGCAGCAGGTAGCCAAGCTTCGGGGCCATGCGTGTCTCCAGGGAGTTGGCAATACGCGATCATAGACTCCCCCTCCCCTTGTGGGAGGGGGTCGGGGGGAGGGGTGCGCTAGCGCTACCGTCGTTGGCTGAAACACGCCCCTCCCCCAGTCTTCGTCCACTTCGCGGCCAACGCCCGCAGGGGAAGGGTGAGGCTATGCTCGCAACCACCCGGCCCGACCGCTCTCTTGACAGCCGCCCCCGGCGGGGTCTCGCATCCGCCCCGGCTCTGAGGACCGGCACCGCTTGCCCCAACTCGCACTGCATACCCCGATTGGCGACCTCACCGTCTCGGAAGAGGAGGGTGCGATCGTTGCGCTCGACTGGGGGTGGGGCAGCGGCGACCAGGCCGAAACCCCTTTGCTGCAACGGGCGCGCGAGCAATTGCACGCCTATTTCGACGGCGACCTGACCGCGTTCGACCTGCCGCTGGCGCCCGCCGGCACGCCATACCGCCGCCGCGTCTGGCAGGCGCTGTGCGACATCCCCTACGGCGAAACCCGCTCCTATGCCGCGATCGTCGCCGCGGCCGGCGGCAGCCCGCGCTCGGTCGGCCAGGCGAACGGCTGCAATCCGATCCCGATCATCATCCCCTGCCACCGCGTTGTAGCCACCACGCATCTCGGCGGCTATTCCGGCGGCGAGGGCCTGCCCACCAAGCGCTACCTGCTCTCCCTGGAAGCGCGCGACACGCTGCTGTGAGCCGAGCCTGCAATTCTGCCCCCCGGGCCTGACCCGGAGCCATTACGGAGAACGACGATGACCAAGGCCATCCGCATCCACAGTCCCGGCGGCCCCGAGGTGATGAAATGGGAGGACGTTCCCACGCCGGAGCCCGGCCCCGGCGAAGCGCTGATCAAGCAGGAGGCGGTCGGACTGAACTATATCGACGTCTATTTCCGCACCGGCCTGTACAAGGCGCCCAGCATGCCGCTGGTGATCGGCCAGGAGGGTGCGGGGACCGTCACCGCGGTCGGCGCCAACGTTACTCTGGTGAAGCCGGGCGACCGCGTGGCCTATGCCGGCTCGATCGGCGGCTATGCCACCTCGCGGGTGATCGCCGCCGACCGGCTGGTGAAATTGCCCGACGGCATCGACTTCAAAATCGCCGCCGCGATGATGCTGCAAGGCATGACCGCGCAATACCTGCTGCGCCGCACCTACGTGGTGAAGCCGGGCGACACCATCGTTGCGCATGCGGCGGCCGGCGGGGTCGGGCTGATCCTTTGCCAGTGGGCCAAGCATCTTGGCGCCACGGTGATCGGCGTGGTGTCCACCCAGGAGAAGGCGGAACTCGCCCGGGCGAACGGCGCGGCGCACACGGTGGTGGGTTATGGCGATCTGGTGGCCGAGGTGAAGCGCATCACCGGCGGCGCCATGGTGCCGGTGGTGTACGACAGCATCGGCAAGGATACGTTCGGGATCAGCCTCGATTGCCTCGCGCCGCTTGGCCTGATGGTGAGCTACGGCAATGCGTCTGGCCCGGTGCCGCCGGTCGATATCGGTGTGCTGGCGGCCAAGGGCAGCCTGTATCTGACGCGTCCGAGCCTCGCCACCTATGCCGCGAAGCGCGCCGACCTGGAAAAGTGCGCGGCCGACCTGTTCGACGTGGTGCTGAAAGGCGCGGTGAAGATCCAGGTGAACCAGACCTTCCCGCTGAAGGACGCCGCCGCCGCACATATCGCCCTGGAAAGCCGCAAGACCACCGGCAGCACAGTGCTGATTCCGTAGGGTCATGCCATTCGGGTTCACCCTGAGCGACACGATCCCCGCCACGCCGCAGCAGGTCTTCGAAGCGTGGCTGGACAGCGACGGCCACACTGCGATGACCGGCAGCGCGGCGACGGCCACGCCGCAGGAAGGCGGCGCGTTCACCGCCTGGGACGGTTATATCAGCGGCCGGAATCTCGTGCTTGAACCGGGGCGGCGCATCGTGCAGTCGTGGCGGACCACGCGTTTCACCGCCGAGGACGCGGATTCGCAGATTGAGGTGTTGCTGGAACCGGTTGCCGGGGGCACCCGGCTCACGCTGCATCACACGAATGTACCCGACGGCCACACGGGCTATCAGGACGGCGGCTGGCAGGATCACTACTTCGAGCCGATGAAGCGTTGGTTCACCAACCTCTCCCGCTGCGCCGGAGAGGTGTAGGAAGGAGACGCAACATGGTGCGCGTCGTCGGCATCGACCACCTGGTGATTCGGGTCAGCGACTACGAGAAATCCAAAGCCTTCTACGGCAAGCTGTTTACCTTCCTCGGCTTCGAAATCTCCGACGAATACGAGGACATGATCGGCTGGACCAACGGCAAGACGCGCTTCTGGATCGGCCGCGCCGACGAGCAAGGCAAGCGGCACAAATACCGCATGGGCGATGTCGGCTTCCACCACTACGCGTTCGAGTTGCGCAACCGCAAGGACGTCGATGAGCTGCAAGCCTTTCTGCGCGACGAACTCCACGCCGATATTGTTGATCCGGCCGGGGAATATTACGAGGACTACTATGCCGTGTTCTTCCTCGACCCCGACGGTCTCAAGCTGGAAGGCATGAAATACGGCGAGCTTACTGCGAAGGCTGCACGGGCACGCAAAAAGCCGGGATGACCGTTTGTGGCGCGGAGCGGCGGAATGCGCTGCGCTTTGCCGCCCTACGTTGGTCGCGGTCGCCGAGCGTAGGGCGGAAAAGCGCAGCGTATTCCTCCGCCATCGACAATATCGCGGCGCTGTGCTGCAACCGCCAAGCCTGACAACGAAGGAGAGCAGAGGCAACATGCCGCACGCAGCGAATGATGCCGGCAATATCGCGGCCCAGGCAACGCCGCGCACAGTGCGCCTCGCCGACTACCAGCCGCCGCCGTTCCTGATCGATCACGTCGCGCTGACTTTCGACCTGGACGAGGCCACCACGCGGGTAACCTCCCTGCTCAAACTGCGCCGCAATCCGGCGGCGCCGCAGGACGCGCCCCTGCGGCTGGACGGCGAGGCGCTCACGCTGCTGCACCTGGCGCGCGACGGCGAGACGCTGGGCGGCAACCAGTATCATATCGAGGACGGCGCGCTGATCATTCCGGACATGCCGGACAACTGCGAACTGGCGGTCGAAACACGCATCGCACCAAAGGACAACACCGAACTCAGCGGACTGTACGTCTCCAACGGCAGCTTCTTCACCCAGTGCGAGGCGGAAGGCTTCCGCCGCATCACGTATTTCCCGGACCGGCCGGACGTGATGGCACGCTACACCGTCACCATCACCGCCGATAAGGCGCGCGTTCCGGTGCTGCTGTCGAATGGCAATCCCGGGGCGCTTGCCGATCTCGGCGACGGCCGCCACCGTGTCACCTGGACCGATCCGCATCCCAAGCCCTGCTACCTGTTCGCGCTGGTCGCCGGCGATCTGGTTGCGGTGAAGGACAGCTTCACCACGCGGTCCGGCCGGCAGGTGGAACTCGGCATCTGGGTGCGCGAGGGTGACGAGGATCGCTGCGACCACGCCATGCGCTCGCTGAAGGCGGCGATGACGTGGGACGAAGACGTGTTCGGCCTGGAATACGACCTGGACGTGTTCAACATCGCCGCGGTGTCCGACTTCAACATGGGGGCGATGGAGAACAAGGGCCTCAATGTCTTCAATACGAAATACGTGCTGGCGCGGCCAGGAACCGCGACCGACGCCGACTTCCTCGGTATCGAATCGGTCATCGCGCACGAGTATTTTCACAATTGGACGGGCAATCGCGTCACCTGCCGCGACTGGTTCCAGCTTTCGTTAAAAGAAGGGCTGACGGTCTATCGCGACCAGGAATTCTCCGCCGACCAGGGCAGCCGCGCGGTGAAGCGCATCGGCGACGTGCGCGGCCTGCGCGCCGGGCAGTTCCGCGAGGATGCCGGCCCGCTGGCACATCCGGTGCAGCCGCAGAGCTACATGGCGATCGACAATTTCTACACCGCCACGGTGTACCAGAAGGGCGCCGAGGTGATCCGCATGATGGCTACCATCATCGGACGCGAGGCGTTCCGCCGCGGCATGGATCTGTACTTCGCCCGGCACGACAACCAGGCGGTGACGATCGACGATTTCGTTGCGGCGATGCAGGACGCCTCGGGCGTCGATCTTGCCGCGTTCAAGCGTTGGTATCACCAGGCCGGTACGCCGGAGCTTACCGTCGAGGATGCCTACGATCCGCCCACGCGCCGCTACACGCTGAAGCTGCGGCAACACGCCGCGCCGACACCCGGGCAGCCGGACAAGCAGAAGCTGGTCATCCCGGTGGCGATGGGATTGCTCGCGGACGACGGCACGGAACTGGCGACGCGGCTGGCCGGGGAATCCGCCGCGCAGCCCGGCACCCGCCTGCTGCTGCTGACCGATGTCGAGGAATACTTCGTGTTTGAAGATGTGGCCGCGGCGCCGACGCCCTCATTGCTGCGCGGGTTTTCCGCACCGGTGAAGCTGTCCGGCATGTCGCAGGATCGCCTTGGCTTCCTCGCGGCGCATGACACCGACGCGTTCGTGCGTTGGGAATCCGGTCAGCAATACGCCACGCAGGTCTTGCTTGCGCAGGTCGAGCGCTGGCAGCGAGGCGAACGGCGGCTCGAAGTGCCCGATGGATTGGTCGCCGCGGCGGCAGCGACGTTGGGTGCCGGCGGCGATCCGGCCTTCGCCGCCGAAGCAATGTCGCTGCCGGGCGAAGCCTTCCTCGCCGACCAGATGGCGGTGGCGGACCCGGATGCGATCCACGCCGTGCGGGAGGCCGCGCGTGCCGCGATCGGATTGCAGCTGCTGCCGATATTGGAAGCGACCTATCAACAATTGAGCGACGCCGGACCCTACCAGGTCGATGGCGCATCGATCGGCCGGCGCGCACTGCGCAATGCCTGCCTAGCCTATATCGCGGCAGGCAACAACCGCCACGGCGCGGCGCTGGCAAAGTCGCAGTTCGACACCTGGCAGAACATGACCGACGTGCTGGCCGCGCTCTCCGTGCTGTGCGGGATCGATTGTCCGCAGCGTACCGGCGCGCTGGCCAGCTTCTACCGAGCCTGGCATGAAGACGACCTCGTACTGGACAAGTGGTTTGCCATCCAGGCGATGTCGAAGCTCGGCACACCGGAGGCGGTGCGCGCCTTGTCGGAGCATTCCGACTTCGACCTGCGCAATCCCAACCGGGTGCGCGCACTGGTCGGCAGCTTCGCCGCCGGCAACCCGGTGCGCTTCCACGATGCTTCCGGCGCGGGTTACCGGTTTCTCGCGGATACCATCATCGAACTCGATCCGCGTAACCCGCAGGTGGCGGCGCGGATGGTGGCGCCGCTCGGGCAGTGGCGCCGCGTCGATGCGGCGCGGCAGGCGTTGATGCAGGGGGAGCTGCGACGGATTCTCGAGCTGCCGGGACTGACCCGCAATACGTTCGAAATGGTGTCGAAGAGCCTGGCGCCATAGCGACCTTGTCTTGCCGTTGACTGTCATTGCGAGGAGCGACAGCGACGAAGCAAGCCCCAGCCTGACGAACCTCCCTTGCTCGTCAGGCAAGGATTGGTTCGTCGCTGTCGCTCCTCGCCATGACAGTAAGGGGCGCGGGACACCGGCGCACCGCTTGGTGCCGCCGACACTCCGGCCTACGCTGTAGCCACCCACTCCCGCGCAGCGAGCCAACCATGACCAGCTACCTCTTCCACAACCTCCGATTGCTCGATCCGCGCCGCGACGAGTTGATCCCCGGCATGCAGGTCCTGGTAGAGGACGGCATCGTTCGCGAGGTCGCCGATCGCCCCATCGGCAGCGCAGCGGCGCAGCGCATCGACCTGGGTGGGCGCACGCTGATGCCCGGGCTGATCGACGCCCACATCCACGTCGTGCTGACCGAGGTGAATATTCGGCTGCTCTCGGATGTGCCACTGACCTTGATGTCGGCCAAGGCCTCTGCGTCGATGCGCGCCATGCTGATGCGCGGCTTCACCACGCTGCGCGACACCGGCGGCGCCGACTGGGGCATCAAGGCGGCGGTGGAGCAGGGGTTGTTCGAAGGGCCGCGGCTGTTCATCGCGGGGCAGCCGTTGAGCCAGACCGGCGGCCATGGCGAGACCCGCCTGCGCACGGAATCGCACAACTTCTGCGCCTGCTGCTCCGGCCTCAACTGGTTCGGACGCATCGCCGACGGCGTGCCCGATGTCATCAAGGCCACGCGCGACGAGCTGCGCAAGGGCGCCGACCATATCAAGCTCATGGTGTCCGGCGGCGTCGCCTCGCAGGCCGATCCGCTGGAGAGCCTGCAATACCGCATCGACGAGATCGAGGCCGCGGTGGACGAGGCCACCCGCTGGGGCACCTATGTCTGTGCCCACGCCTACAGCGCCAAGGCGATCGAGCGCGCGGTGCGCGCCGGCGTGCGCACCATCGAGCATGGCAACCTGATCGATGCGCCGACCGCGAAGCTGATGGCGGAGCGCGGCGCCTACATGGTGCCGACGCTGGTGACCTACGATTCAATGAAGCGCCGGGGCTCCGAATATGGGCTGTCCCCGTACTCGCTGGCCAAGAACGAGCTTGTCTTGAATGCCGGTGTGCGTTCGCTGGATATCGCCCGCTCGGCCGGGGTGAAGATTGGTTTCGGCAGCGATCTGCTGGGGCAGTTGCAGAACGACCACACCTTCGAGTTCACCATCCGCGGCGAGGTGATGAGCGCACCCGAGGTCATCCGCTCCGCCACGCTGGTGAATGCCGAGATTGTGCGGCAGGAGGGGAAGATCGGCGAGCTGATCCCTGATGCGTTTGCCGACCTACTGGTGGTGGACGGCGATCCGTACCGCGACCTGACCGTGTTGCAGGACGAAGGCCGGCACATCGCGGCGATCATGCTGAACGGGCGGTTCGTCAAGAATGCACTGTGATACCCAGCGGCGCTGACAGGGACTCTCGGTTGGTTCGCAGCCGCGCTGCAACCGTCATGGCCGGCCATGACGGGAGGAGCGTCGGGCGAGCCAACCAACACTAATACGTCTTCAAATACTCGATGATCGCCCAGCGCTCGTCCGGCGTGAGGGCCGTGCCGAATTCGTGCCCGCCATTGCCGTTGCCGTTGGCATTCGCGGGATCGACCGCGAAGGCACCGTTCTTCGCCGGCGATTGGTCGGTCGCATATCCGACGTTCTTCGGATCGAACACGCGGCTGCCGACCATGAAGCTGGGCTTGCGTTGCTTCGCGGGCGTCAGCAGTTCCCAAAGGTTGGGCACCGAGCCGTTGTGAAGATAGGGCGCCGTCGCCCAGATCCCGTGCAGCACGCGTGCCTCGTATGCCGCACCCTGGTCGGGGGGAACCGCATTTTTGAACATCTTGCCAAGGCGCTGCCTGATCCCGGCTTCGAGATCTTGCCTCAGGTCAGGATTGGCATGCAGGAAATCCTCCGGCTTCGAGCGAGGCAGAATGTCCCCCAAATCCAGCCGGAGCGCACGCCATACGCCGCTGGTCGCCAGCTTTCCGGGCGCCAGCCACGGCGGTGGATCGAACGCCTCATCGAGCAGACTTCCGACGACCGAAGCGGCAAGGATGTCGGCGGTGTGGGTCGGATTGGTAAACCGATCGGCAATCGCCGGCGGCGGCATGAGCGCGCCAAGATATAGTCCCGGGTTGGACAGGCGATCGGCGTTGAGCACCATTCTTGGATCGGTTCCCACCGCCATGGCCGGTGTGACCCAGGCGTGCGGAGGCAGCGGCGCGTTCTTCTCCGCGTGGCAACCGCCATTGGCGCAATTGGCCTCGAACAGCGGCTTGCCCGTTGCGGCCAGCGTCGCGTCCAAGCCGAAGACGTCGCTCGGCCACGGCGGTGGCTTCAACGTCGCAATCTTCTGCTCCAGCGTTTGCAGATTGCCGAAATGCGCCGAGTTGGCGTGGTCGTTGATGATCGCGGGGAGGTGTCCGATCGGCGGCGACGCCAGTTTGGGTGCGAAATCGGCGAAGACGCCAAACACCTCCCCGGTATTACGCCCGAGTCCCTGGATATACAGCCCATTGCCCACGCCGGCGTTCCACTGCGTGTGATCCTGCCGCGACGCGTTCCACAGGAACGGATAGCTGACCGGCGCGTCGGCGATCTTGAAATTTTCGACCTCGCCAAGATCGCGCGCGGCAACCCGGTTGAAGATCATGCCGAACGCGTCGAGCCGCCCCGGCCCCCAGGGCAGCGACGGAAGGCTCTTGTCCATGAATTCGCCGAACTGCGCGACCCAGGCGCCGAAGTCGCCCTTGAGCTGGGCAACCGCCGCTGCGCCATACCCCGAGCCGAGCACAGCCTTCGCGAAAACGTCGAAGCGATCGGATTGCGCCAAGGTCGCGCGCGACGCCGCGGTCAGGTCCAGCAGGAACTGCTGAAAGTCAGCGCTCGCCGGGGCACCGTCGAGACGCAGCGCGTGCGTCACGCCATCCTTCCGGTATTCAAGCTGCCCGGTGTGGCAGGCCGCGCAGGTCATGCCGACTTGCGGCGGCACCGCAGTGCCGTCCACCACGAACCCGACCGGAAGACCTGCGCGATTATTCGCATTGTCGTTGCGGAGATAGCCGTAGCGCTCCAGTTGATCGGCAACAAACGGTGCGTCGACGTCCAGGCGGCGCAGCGCCATGAACCACGCATAGGGCATCATGCGAGAGCCCTGGCTCGTCGTGTAAAAGGTGTTCCGGTCGGCGTCCGACCAACCTTGGGCGGCATAGGTCAGCACCGGCGTCGCGATCGCGGCGGTTGGCTGCTGTGCCCTCCCTGCCGCGAGACCCGCCAGCATTATCCCGAGCATGCAGGCCGATAGCCGCCTGACGGTAGTCCCCGATAGTCCGACCCCGAGCATGTTTTCGCTCCTGGTTGCAAGTCCGTATCATTGGTATCACGTCCCCCCCAGCGTACCACGGCGAAATCGGTTTGCCCGAATAATGGTCTGGCTGGTTGCACGCCGGCGCCATGCCGACGCGCGCGGCCCCATCCGCCCCTGCGATCGACAGTCCCGCGCCGAGCCCATGCGGCGAAGCGCTTCGCCGGACAATTCCCGGAAGCGTCCACCTGGGCGAAGGCGCGGTCGTGGCGCGGCGGGGTCGCCGGCCGCCAACCGGCCCACAGTCATCCCCACCGACCGCCATCCGTGCTATTCTGCCGCGGAAATGCCTTGAAGCGGTGCCATGCCCCGCCGTCCCAACGATCCTCCCCCTCCGCAATGATCCGTCTGCCTCCCGCCCTGGTGCCGCTGCGCAACAGCACCTTCCGCCGTCTCTGGCTCGCCAGCGTCGTCGCCTGGCTCGGCACATGGCTGCAAAACACCGGCGCCGGCTGGCTGATGACCACGCTCGCGCCGCGTCCGCTGATCGTCGCCATGGTGCAGGCGGCCACCATCATGCCGGTGTTCCTGCTCGCCCTCCCCGGCGGCGCGCTGGCCGACATCGTCGATCGCCGGGTGTTCCTGATCGGCACCCAGATCTGGACCATCCTCGCCGCCGCGACGCTGGCCGCGCTGACACTGGGCCACGCCATGACCGCCAGCGTCCTGCTGGTGCTGACCTTCGCCATCGGCATCGGCTCGGCGCTGACCGCCCCCGCCTGGAGCGCTATCGTCCCCGAGCTGGTGCCGCGCGAGGACCTGGTGCAGGCCATCGCCCTCAACGGCATCGGCTACAACCTGACTCGCGCGGTCGGTCCCGCTTTGGCCGGCTTCCTTATCCTGCTCGGTGGCACCAGCCTGGCCTTCTCGCTCTATACGGTGTCGATCCTGGCGGTGATCGGCGCGCTGCTGACCTGGCAGCGCGGCAAGCGCTTCACCGGCCTGCCGCGCGAGCACCTGCTGTCCGCCATGCGCGCCGGCGTGCGCTTCGTGCGCAATACGCCGGCGATCCGCTGCGCCATGGTACGCACCATCGCCTATTCGCTGCCGGCGTCCGCGCCCTGGGCGCTGCTGCCGCTGCTGGTGCGCGAGCAATTGCATCTCGGCGCCGGGATGTACGGGCTGATCCTGGGGATGATGGGGGTGGGCGGCGTCACCTCGGGGATGCTGCTGCCCATGGTGCGCGGCCGCATCAGCCGCAACGCCACCGTGGTCGGGTGCTCCTTGTTCTCTTGCGCCGGCATCGCCTTGCTCGGCACCGCCCATCATTGGTTGCTCGCGGCCTTTGGTATGCTGCTGTTCGGCATCGGTTGGACCTCGGCCTATGCGACCATCCAGGCGGCGGCGCAACTCGTGTGCCCGCCCTGGGTGCGGGCCCGCGCGCTGGCGATCTACCAACTGGCGCAGAACGGCGCGCTGACCGTCGGGTCCTTCGCCTGGGGCGCGCTTGGCGGCCAGATCGGCATGTCCGGAGCATTGCTGGTGGCCGCCGGCCTTGGCGTGGCGCTGGCGATCTCGGTGCAGGCCTTCGGCATCGAATATATCGGCCCGGTCCGCGCCGAAACCCCCGCCGCCCCGCCGCCGCCCCGCGCACCCGAGGCCCCCGCGGCGGAACTGATGCCGCTACTGCGCCATGCGCGCGGCCAGGTCATGGAGACCATGCATTATCGTGTCGTGCCGGCCGAGCGCAGCGCCTTCCTGGCAATCATGCGGGAGGTGCAGCAGGTGCGCGGCCGGGCCGGCGCGGCATTCTGGCAGCTTTACGAGGACGTGGCGCATCCCGAGGGGTGGCTCGAGATGTGGTCGATGGAAAGCTGGACCGACCATCTGCGCGAAGTCGGCCGGCTGTCGGAGGCGGATCGGGCAGTGCTCGCCCGTGCCAGGGCATTCCAGAACGACCCCGGCACACGGCCGCCGGCACGCTACCTCGCGGTCGATCCGATCCTCGCGGCCGCCGAGGCAAAGCGGCACGCCGAACGGCACGACGCGACCGGCACCGCCCGACAGGTCACCGGACTAGGGCCGGCATGAAGGATTGAAACGAGGCACGCCCCCGGGGCGATCGCATTTGGCCGTACTGGCCCCCTCGTCATGGCGGACGAAGGCCCCATACGCGTTAAATTGGGGCGTTTGGGCGTCGGAACCGGGCGCGCCGCAGTGGAGAAAGACGGCCGCCGGCACCATGTGGTAGCGTAATGGCTGTCCAGCATCGGAGGGAACCCACCATGCGCTCGCACCCGACCAAGAACGACCTGAAGTCGAACGCCAAGCAGTTGTCCATCGGCCTGCTGAATGCCCGGGTCGCCGACGGCATCGACCTCGCATTGGCGACCAAGCAGGCGCACTGGAACCTGAAGGGGCCGCAGTTCATCGCGGTGCATGAAATGCTGGACGGCTTCCGCACCCAGCTTGACGACGCGGTGGACACCATGGCCGAGCGAGTCGTGCAACTCGGGGGCACCGCGATGGGCACCACCCAAACGGTGACCGAGGTCAGCACGCTGAAGGCCTATCCCACCGACATCTACACCATCCATGACCACCTCGCGGCGCTGATCGACCGCTATGCCCAGGTGGCCAACGCGGTGCGCGACGGCATCGACCAGACCGGCGAGGCCGGCGACGCCGATACCGCCGACATCCTGACCGGCATCTCACGCGACCTGGACAAGGCGCTGTGGTTCCTCGAGGCGCACGTGCAGGAGGAGCGTTGAGGGCGGCGCGGCAGAGAAAGACCTCTTTCCCTTCTCTTGAGGGTCGTGGCCGCGCAGCGGACACGGCCCGGGGGGACGGAGCGGGCGTGCGCTTTACGCGTCTACTATATCGCCCCCCTGCGCCAAGCATCGCATTTATATTGCCGCAGGCCCACTTTGCCGCGCCTGTGCAAGGGTTAAGCTCGTGTCCGACCTGCTGATGTTGATCCTGTTGCTCGCCGCCTTCGCCGCGGCTGCGCTGTATGTCCGGGTCTGCCTCGACCTGACCCGCCCGGCGCAACCACCAGAACGTCACGCCGCATGACCTGGCAGGGCTGGCTGCAAATCGCCCTGTTCGCGGCGCTGATCACCGCCGGGGTCCGCCCGCTCGGCGGCTACATGGCCCGCGTGATCGATGGCGGCTGCACACCCCTCCAGCGTTTGCTCCGCCCGTTCGAGAACGCGCTGTATCGGCTCGCCGGCGTCGATCCCGCCAAGGAACAGACCTGGCCCGCCTACGCGCTCGGCTTGCTCACCTTCAGCCTCGCCGGCATCGTCATGCTGTATGCGCTCCAGCGCCTACAGAACCTGCTGCCGCTCAATCCGCAGCAATTCGGCGCCGTCGCGCCCGACCTGGCGCTGAACACCGCCGTCAGCTTCGCCACCAACACGAGCTGGCAGTCCTACGCCGGTGAGACCACGCTGTCCCACCTCACCCAGATGGCCGGGATCACCGTGCAGTCCTACCTCTCGGCGGCGACCGGCATTGCGGTGGCCATCGCCCTGGTGCGCGGCTTCGCGCGCCGCTCGATGGCGACCATCGGCAATGTCTGGGTCGATCTGACCCGCGCCACGCTCTACGTGCTGCTGCCGATCTGCGTCGTCGCCGCGTTGTTCTTCGTCTGGCAGGGTGAGCCGCAGACACTCGGCGGCTATGTCCAGGCCACCACCCTGGAGGGCGCGCCGCAACTGCTGGCGCGCGGGCCGGTGGCCTCGCAGGAGGCGATCAAGCTGCTGTCCGGCGACGGCGGCGGCTTCTTCAACGCCAACTCGGCGCACCCGTTCGAGAACCCCACCGCGCTCGCCGGGCTGGTCGAGATGCTGCTGATCTTTCTGATCGGCACCGCGCTGACCAACACCTTCGGCCGGATGGTCGGTGACGAGCGCCAGGGCTGGGCGCTGTTCGCCGTGATGGCGGCGATGTTCCTGGCCGGCGCCGCCGCGATCTACGCCTCCGAGGCGGCGCCCAACCCGGCCTTCGCCCCGTTCCATCTCGACCAGGCGGCCGGCGACTTGCAGGCCGGCGGCAACATGGAAGGCAAGGAGGTGCGCTTCGGCGTTGGCCAGTCGGCGCTGTTCGCCACGCTCAGCACCGCTTCGTCCGACGGTGCGGTGGATGCCATGCACGACAGCTTCATGCCGCTGTCGGGCCTGGTGCTGCTGGCCAACATGATGCTGGACGAGGTGATCGTCGGCGGTCCCGGCTCCGGCCTGTTCGGCATGCTGCTGTTTGCCATTGTCGCGGTGTTCGTCGCCGGACTGATGATCGGCCGCACGCCGGAGTACCTCGGGAAGAAGATCGAATCGAATGAGATCAAGATGACCATGCTGGTGCTGCTGACCGTGCCGGCCTTCATCTTGCTGCTGACCGCGATCGCCGCGGTGCTGCCGGCCGGTCTGGCCGGGCTGAGCAACGCCGGCCCGCACGGGTTTTCCGAGCTGCTGTATGCCTACACCTCGGCCGCCGGCACCAACGGCAGCGCGTTCGCCGGGCTGAACGCAAACTCGCCGTTCTTCAACCTGACCCTGGCGCTGGCGATGTTCGCCGGGCGGTTCCTGATTTTCGTCCCGGTGCTGTGCATCGCCGGCGGCCTGGCGGCGAAGCGCATCGTGCCGGCCTCGGCGGGGACGTTGCAGACGCACGGGCCGCAGTTCGTCGGGCTGCTGATCGGCACGGTGGTGATCGTCGGCGGATTGACGTTTCTGCCCGCGCTGGCGCTCGGACCGGTGGCGGAGCACTTCGCCATGCAGGCAGGGATGACCTACTGACGCCGGACGCGCGCCATGCTGCTGCCCGGTCTGCGGTGCCGGCACACGGCAAGGACGTGTTCAAGCTACAAGACGAGCTCGACGACAAATGTCGCAGTACGGCAGCAACGATTCGACAGTGGCAGAATACCTTGCCGGTGCGGCTTTACGTTGGCCTGACCTTGGATCGCTCGCGACTTCCGTTCGGTCTCGGTGCTGGTGCACGGTAGCAGGCGGGCGCCCCCACCGAAGCACGTAGCGAGCAAAGGAGCAGAATAATGACAGCCAATGCATCGGCGGAGCGGCAAATGCTGGCGATCGCACCGTTCTTCTTCGTCGCCGACGTGATCCGCGCCGCGAACTACTACCGCGACATCCTGGGGTTCGCGATCGACAGACTATGGGGCGAGCCGCCCTGCTTCTGCATGCCGCATCGCGACGGCCTGACGATCATGCTGAGCGCGGTGGCGGATCAGGCGCGCATCCGGCCGAACGGCGGCGAGAACGGCGAATCATGGGACGCCTATGTGTGGGTGCGCGACGCCGATGCCCTGTTCGCGGCGTTCAGCGCGAAGGGCGCCGTGGTGGTCTATCCGCCAATCGACCGCGCCTATTACGGCAACCGCGAATTCGCAGTGCGAGACCCCGACGGCTACGTCATCGCCTTTGCGCACAGCATCGCGGCGATACAGCCCGGCGCCGACTGATCGGCGCGACGCGGCGTGGACCTGAGGCAAGCCCGGCTGGATCTGGCCCGCGCCCTGGAGGCAGCGGCCGCCGCGCCACACGGGACCGACCGCTTCCACGCGGCCCGGCAATTGCTCGTCGGTAGCGGGGCCGCGGCGCTGCACATCGATCCGGCGACCGCCGCGGGTCTCACCGACATCGTCGAGCGCGCGTTGCGTGCGCCGCCCAGCCGGGCCCGGCGCGTCTTCGCGGTGCTGCTTGTCGACGCGCTTGCGGTGCCTGGCCTGTTGTCCGCACGGTCATCCCAGGCCCGGCTGGGCCGCGACATCCAGGCCTTGCTGGAAAGCGCGCTACCGGACGTGCTGCTGCGCGCCGGCTATCCGTTCGCCGGCGACCTCGATGCGAAACGCCAGGCCCTCGCGAGGTTGCATGCGTCGATTGACGAGCATCTGCGGCCGCTGGAACCGTCGATCCCGGCCTGGCTGAGCGGGCGGCCAACCTCCTGACACCATCGGCAAGAGGCCATCGACACCCGGAATGAAGGCGTTGCCTGACCGGCGACGCTGCGCCTCCCGTCATCGCGAGTTGACCACCGGCCGGCGGCGGCCGGTGGTCAACTCGCGATGACGGGAGGCGCAACGATTCCCGCCAGAGCGGAACTACGCTAATGCGTCGCCGGCTGACGACCCAGTTCTTCGAGCAATGGCCGCAGCGCGTCGAGTTCGGCACCGAAGCCGCTCCAGTCTCCGGCCTTCAGGCGTTCGATGGCGCGATCGTAATGCTCGAGTGCCGCACTGGCACGAGCGTCCCCCTGCCCCGCGAGCACGGGTCCGGCAATCGCGGGCAACGGGGCGGGCGGGGTGGTTTGCTTGAACAGGGCGGCCAGTGCCGCGGGAAGTGTGTCCTCCATCACCACACGGTCGCCGTACGCCGCGATTACCCGCTTGAGTTCCGGCAACTGGCCCGACTCCGCGCGGAGGTACAGCGGCGACACATACAGGATCGAGTTCTCGATCGGCACGACCAGAAGGTTCCCGCGAATGACCCGCGAGCCCATCTGATTCCACAGTGAGATCTGCTGCGAGATCTCGGTGTTCTGATTGATCCGTGCGTCGATCTGGAATGGCCCGTAGACCAACTTTTCCTTGGGGAACTCGTAAACGATCAGCTTGCCGTACTCCGGCGGATCGCAGCGCGCGGCAAGCCAGGCGATCATGTTCTCCCGCTGGCTCGGCACCATGGGCAGCATAAGGAAGAACTCGGTCTGCGGCTCGCCGGGCAGGCGCATCATGATGTAGTACGGCGGCATCGTCGCGGCGCTGGGGCCGTTGACGCCGTCGGGGACGGCCGGCTCGCGGGGAAACTGCCAGAGATCCTCGCGATTATAGAATACTTCCGGCGTGTCCATGTGATACGCGCGGTATTGCAGGGCCTGGATGGTGAACAGGTCCTCCGGGTAGCGGATGTGCTTTTGCAGATCCGGCGGCATGGCATCCAACGGTTTGAACAGCGCGGGGAAGATACGCCGGTAGGTCGCGATGATCGGATCGGCAGGATCGGCCACATAGAACATGACCGTCCCGTTATAGGCGTCGATCACAACTTTAACCGAGTTGCGGATATAGTTGGTATCGCCACCGGGTTGCGGCTGGGCATAGGGAAACCAGTCGCTCGTGGTGTAGGCGTCCTGCATCCAGTAGAGCCGCCCGTCGCTGACCACGACATAGGGATCGCGATCCAACTGCAGGAACGGCGCGATCGTCCGCACCCGATCCTGGATGTTGCGATGGAGCATGATTCTGCTCTCGCCGGTGATGTAGCGGCTCAGCAGAATGTTGACGTCCTGGAGATACCAGGCGAACAGCGTCCGCCAGGCGATCCCGCCGATCGCGATGCCGTCCGCGCCGGCATAATTCGCGTAGACGTTGTCGCTGCCCTTGGGATAGTCGAACTCCGGCGTGCTGCCCTTGACGATCACGTAGCCACTGGTGCTCTGGCCGAAATAGATGCGCGGCTCGGTCACCGCGGGAGCCCCGCCGGAGGCGACCGGCGGAATGTCCTTCAGGTAGAAATTCGGCAGCCCCTCAGTGGATTTCTCGGTGACCGGGGACATGACGACCCCGTTGCCGTGGGTGAACAGCAGATGCAGGTTAACCCAGGTCTGCGCGTTGGCCGCCAGCAGCGACGGTGCGAGCTCGCGCGCCGTGATCGTCACCTGCTGGTAGGCGCCGCCGATGTGGTAGCGATCGACGTCCACGTCGAGGAATTTGTAGTAGGTGCGGATCTCCTGCAATTGCGCGTAGGTGTCCATCAGCGGCTGCCAGTCCCACAGCCGGATGTTGTTGACGGTTCCTCGGTTGTCCTCCAGCGACTGGAAGGTCAGCCCCTGTTCGGCCGGGAACGGCTTCACCTCGATCCGCTGAAGGTTGTACGCTTCCCTTGTCAGGGCAATGTTCTGCCGAATGTACGGCGCTTCCAATTGCAACTGGCTTGGCTTGACGTAGAAGCGCTCGAACAGCCCGGGGACCACCTCGGCCAGCACGAACGAGCCGCCGAACACCAGCACCGAAGCGGCGATGGCAGGTCGATATATGCGTCGCCACATATTGGTCCATGCAACGACGGCAGCGATGGTAGCCACCAGCACGAGCAACCAGAGAACCGGCAGCACGAGGTGGACATCGGTGTAACCGGCACCGACCACGACTCCGTTGTCGTTGTACAGCAGCAGGTATCGATCCAGCACATAGGACCAGGCTTTCACGGCGAACCAGAGTCCCAGCAGCGCGGAGCCATGCGCGATGGCGGCGGACGAAATGCGCCAGGGCCAATGGTCCGGATCGATGTCGCCATCCAGGAAATACACCGCGCCGGCCACGACACTGCTCAGCGCCAGGATCAGCAACATCCAGTTCTTCAGCGCGATGTAGGCCGGCAACGAAAATAGATAGAACGCGATATCCTTGCCGAACAGCGGATCGTTCTGGCCGTACGGCACCTGGTAGATGAACCGCAGGATCAGGTCCCATTGGCCGGTCTCGCCGATGGCGACCAGCATTCCAACGACGAGAGCCACCGCCAGGATGACCAAGCGCCACGGCAACTGCGAGGACGCACGTCCAAATAATTCAGCCGGCCTTCCGGGCAATGCCGGTACGTTCGCGAAGCCCGGGCCGAGCGCTGCCGACAGTCGAAATCGTCGCTGCCAGGTGAACCGCAACGCCAGCGCGCCGCTCAGCCAGAGGAGCAGGCTCGATACTGCGAACACGGTTATGAACAGGGCGGCTTTCGTGGCGAACACCGTCCAGAAGACGCCGGCATAGCCGATCGTCGAGAACCACGCCCAAGCGACCACGACGCTGCTGCCGCGCGCCAGCACGACAAGGCATGCCACGGTGGCGGCGATTGCCACGCCGACGCGTCTCCAGCGCATGTTTCCCCCCCCGGCCGCGTGTTGCGTCCCTACCGATCCAGCTCTCCCGCCTGCACGCTGGCAATCGCGTTGTTCAGAATCGCCACGATCGCCTCGTCCGCCACGCTGCGCGACAGCATCGCCAGCGCGCCCCCCAGCAGCGCCGAGGCGATCGACACCCCGTCGATATTCTGGCTCATCATGTATTCGATTGCCTTGTCCACCACCGCGCCAGCGTGGCTCAGATCGGCAGGGGGTTGTTCGTCAGGTCCTGATGGCATCACTCCGCACTCCTTCACGCCGTGATTTCGGCTGCTTCCTGTTCGGCCGCCTGCAACGCCCACATGCTTTCATACAGGCCACCCATCGCCAGCAGCGCACTATGTGTGCCACGTTCGGCGACGCGGCCGTCGGCCAGCACGATGATCTCGTCGGCATCCACCACGGTGGACAGCCGGTGCGCGATCACCAGCGTCGTCCGATGCGTCGCCAGCCCGCGCAACGCCGCCTGGATATCCTGCTCTGTCCGCGTATCCAGCGCGCTGGTCGCCTCGTCCAGTATCAGGATGCGCGGGTCCTTCAGGATGGTGCGCGCGATCGCCACGCGCTGCTTCTCGCCGCCCGACAGTTTGAGCCCGCGCTCGCCGACCCGCGTGTCGTAACGCTCGGGCAGCCGCATGACGAAATCATGCACCTGCGCATGGCGCGCCGCCTCCTCGATCTCCGCCTCCGACGCATCGGGGCGGCCATAGGCGATATTGTAGCGGATGGTGTCGTTGAACAGCACGGTATCCTGCGGCACCACGCCGATCGCCGCGCGCAGGCTCTCCTGCGTCACGTCGCGAATGTCCTGCCCGTCGATCCGGATGCATCCGCCGGTCACGTCGTAAAAGCGGAACAGCAGCTTGCTGATGGTGGACTTTCCCGCGCCGGTCGGCCCGACGATCGCCAGCTTGCGACCCGCCGGTACGGTGAAATCGACGCCGCGCAGAATGGCGCGATCCGGCCCATAGCCGAACGACACGTTCTCGAACCGCACCTCGCCCGCCGGCCCGTCCGACAGATGCGCCGCCAGCGCCTTGGCCCCCGGCCGATCCGTCACCTCCGACGGCACGCGCAGCAGTCGGAACATCTGCTCCATGTCCACCAGCCCCTGGCGGATCGTCATATAGACCATGCCGAGGAAATTCAGCGGCTGGTAAAGCTGCATCAGATACGTGTTGATCAACACGAATTTGCCGACCGTCATGCTGCCGCCGCGCACGCCGTTCGCCGCCATCAGCATGATCAGCGTCAGGCCAAGCGCGATGATCATCGCCTGCCCGAGGTTCAGCATGTTCAGCGACACCTGGACCTTCACCGCCGCCCGCTCATAGCGCGCCAAGGAGGCGTCGTAGCGCGCCGCCTCATGCGCCTCGTTGCCGAAATACTTCACCGTCTCGAAGTTCAGCAGGCTGTCGAGCGCCTTGGACGACGCGTCGTTGTCGGTGTCGTTCATCGTGCGCCGCAGACGGACCCGCCGCGTCGCGAACGCCGCGGTGAACGCGACATAGATCAGCACCGCCAGCAACGTGACGGCGGCGAAACGCCAGTCGAACAGCCGCCAGATGATGGCGGTGACCAGCGCGAGTTCGATCACCGTCGGCACCACGTTGAACACCGCCAGGCGCAGCACCGACTGCATGCCGAGGGTGCCGCGGTCGATCACCCGGGCCATCCCGCCGGTCTGCCGGTCCAGGTGGAAGCGCAGCGACAGCGCGTGCAGGTGGCGGAACGTGCGCAGCGCCAGTTGCCGCACCGCGCGCTGTCCCACCGAGGCAAACAGCGCGTCGCGCAACTCGCCGAACCCGGCCGAGGCGACGCGCGCCAGCCCGTAGGCGACGATCAACGCCAAGGGAAGCACGAGCACGCTGGCGTCGCCGCCCTTCGGCGCCAGCGCATCGACCATGCGGCCATAGATCACCGGCACGACGACCGTGGCGCCCTTCGCCAGCACCAGGAACAGCATCGCCACGGCCACGCGCAATCGGGCGGCGGGGTTGCCGGCCGGCCAAAGATAGGGCAGCAGCGACAGAACGGTCTGCATGCCGGATCGCTGCCCACCCAGCGCCGGCGGCAGCGCGGCGTGCGGCAGCTTCGTCATGTGTCTCATGCCGAGGATGTGGCACGTTGATGGCCGGTTTGAAAGGCGATCCACTTGGCGACTGAGACAGAAACTGCCGGTTTCCTGCGCCACATTCGCAGTTGCAACAACGCGACGCTGCCCGGCGAGCGCCTGCCGTTCCTGATCGGCGAGGCCCCGGTCGGCTGGGTGCGCCCGGCGCTGGCGCAGGCGCTGGCGGGGTTTCCCGGGGTCGCGGTGGCGGGCGGCAAGGTCGCGTTGCGGGACGGCGCTGCGCTGGCCGGCATCGCCCAAAGCCTCGCCGCGCAAGGTCACTACCGCTGGCGCAACGAGGCATTCGACGTGCGCGCCACGCCCGAAGGGCCGGTGCTGGCGCAGATCGACCGCGGGGCCATCCCGTCCTTCGGGGTCGTCGCCGTGGGGGTGCACCTGAACGGGCTGGTGCGTCGGGCCGACGGCCTGCATGTCTGGATCGCCCGCCGCGCGGCCAACAAATTGCTCGATCCCGGCAAGCTGGACCACATCACCGCCGGCGGCGTGCCGGCCGGCCTGACCCCGGAACAGACGCTGGTGAAGGAGGCGGCAGAGGAAGCGGCGATCCCCGCCGCGCTGGCGTCGCAGGCCCGCCGGGTCGCCACGATCAGCTACGCCATGGAGCGGGCCGAAGGACTGCGGCGCGATCTGCTGTACTGCTACGACCTCGATCTGCCTGAGGATTTCATCCCGAACGCCACCGACGGCGAGGTGGAAAGCTTCGAACTGTGGCCGCTCGCGCGGGTCTGCCGGACGGTGCGCGACTCCGACGCGTTCAAGTTCAACGTGAACCTGGTGCTGATCGACCTGTTCATCCGTCAGGGCCTGATCGAGCCCGCCGCGGCCACCAGCCTGCGCGCCACGCTGGACACCCGCTGCGCCTGAGCCTTCAGGGATTGTTAGGCGACGCCCAACAATTGCCGTGCCAGATAACGCACGGGTCCCGCCCAATTCGTCATGGCGGGCGAAGGCCCGCCATGACGGTGAGGCCCCGACCCGATCGCCCTCAGCCGCGTCGCGTTGCGTCTCGACCTCTCCCGCTCGCGGGAGGGAGAGGTTTGCTAGCCTTCGGGCGGGGCCGCGGCGATCGGGATTTCGCGCGGCTCCGGCTGGTCGCCGAGGCCGGCGGCGCGGGGTTCCTGCTGCTCTTCCATGGCTTCGCCCGAGGACTGGTTGCCGTCCTCGTTGCCCTGGTAAGGCCGCCGCTGCTGATACTGGCCGTTGCCCTGCTGCTGACCCTGCTGCGCCGCCTGATTCATCGCGTTCAGGATGCGGAAGTAGTGCTCGGCGTGCTGGAAGTAGCCCTCGGCCATCACGCGGTCGCCGGAACTGGTCGCATCGCGGCCGAGTTGCAGGTATTTCTCGAACAACTGCTGCGCCGTGCCGCGGACCCGGACATCGGGGCCGTTGCTGTCGAACACATGGTTGCGGTTGAGCGGGACGCCACCGGCGTGGTGCCGCATCCCGCCGCCGCCTCCACCACCACCGCCACCGCCTCCACCGCCGCCCGGACGATGACCACGACCACGCATACGTTTCATGTTCATGCTGTTGCCGTTACGCTTTCCCATTTGCAGGCAATACCGGGGAGTGGCGGGGCGCGTCGCTCAGTGCATGAGCACCCCGGGGACCAGTTCCCCTCGGCCTGACTTCGATCCATCGGCGTTGGTTCCGGCGTGCAGCCCAGCCATTGCCGGCCACCCCAGTTTAGCCGGAGGGCGGCCGAGTCGGCCAAACTGCCCAGGATCCGCCGCAACACGGCGATCCTCGCCACAGCCACAAACTAACCCGCTCCGGCCGCCGTGCCAAACGGTTTCTTCATGCCCGGGGCCAATTGCAGCACCACGGCCCGCGCAATGCCGGCCAAATCAGGCCGAGTTGTGGCAGCGAGGCCAGACTCCGCGGCCAGCGCCGCCACTGCCGGGGCCTGGCCGATACCAAGCTCCAGCACCGCCACACCGTCCGGCTGCAACAGCGCGGGCAGAAAAGCAACGATACAACGGTAGGCCGCGAGGCCGTCGGCGCCACCATCCAGCGCGCCGTGTGGCTCATGCCGGGCCACCTCGGGCATCAGCCCGTCAATCTCGGAGGTAGGGATGTAGGGTGGGTTGCACAAGACGAGGTCGAACCGCGCGGCCAGCGGCGCCGCCCAATCGCCGCACAGGAAAGCGGCCCGATCCGCCAGGCCCAGGGCGGCGGCGTTGGCGGCCGCCAGCCTGGCCGCCGCCGGCGAACGGTCCGTGCCGATGCCGAACGCGCCGGGGAACTCGTGCAGCGCAGCGAGCAACAGGCACCCGGTGCCGGTGCCGAGGTCGAGGATGCGCCTCGGAGGGGCCCGGCGAGCGAAGGCGGCAAGCGCGGCCTCGATCAGGGTCTCGGATTCGGGCCGCGGGATCAGCGTGGCGGGGGAGACGGCGAAGTCGAGGCTCCAGAATTCGCGCCGGCCGATGACATAGGCGAGCGGCTCATGGGCGGCGCGGCGGGTGAGCAAGGCGTCGTAGCCGGCGGTATCGGCGCTGGCATGCGGGTCGCGCAACAGCGCGGCGACCGGCAGGCCAAGGGCATGAGCGAGCAGTCGCCGCGCTTCCAGGCGCGGGTTGTCGATGCCGGCGGCGCGAAGGACGGCGGCGCCATGACGGATTGCGTCGGCGATAACCACCTTGGCCGCCCGTCGCGCCTGTCGTCATGGCCGGGCTTGACCCGGCCATCTATGGGGCACGGTGCCGCGATAGATGGCCGGGTCAAGCCCGGCCATGACGTGAGGGGGACAGTACGACGACGCAGTCCCGGCCATAGCGAGGAAGCGCCCGCCTCCCACGCTCGGACTCACTCCTCCGCGGCCAGGCGCGCGGCCTGGTCCTCGGCGGTCAGCGCGTCGATGAAGTCGTCCAGCTCGCCGGCGATCACCCGATCGATCTTGTACAGCGTCAGGTTGATCCGATGGTCCGTCACCCGTCCCTGCGGGAAATTGTAGGTGCGAATCCGCTCCGACCGGTCGCCGGTTCCCACCTGCGCCTTGCGGTCCGCCGCCCGCGTCGCATGCAACGACGCTCGCTGCTGCTCGTACAACCGGGCGCGCAGGATCTTCATCGCTTTGGCGCGGTTCTTGTGCTGGCTCTTCTCCTCCTGCATCGCCACCACGATGCCCGACGGCAAATGCGTGATACGCACGGCGCTTTCCGTCTTGTTGACGTGCTGCCCGCCGGCCCCCGAGGCGCGATACACGTCGATGCGCAGATCCCCCTCGTCGATCTGCACGTCCACCTCCTCCGCTTCCGGCAGGACGGCGACGGTCACGGTGGAGGTGTGGATGCGCCCCTGGCTTTCCGTCGTCGGCACGCGCTGCACGCGATGCACGCCGGATTCGTATTTCAGCCGGGCGAACACGCCGCGGCCGTTGATCTCGGCGATGCCCTCCTTCAACCCGCCCAGCTCGGTGTCGGTGTATTCCAGAATCTCGAACCGCCAGCCGCGCGCTTCGGAATACTTCTGGTACATCCCGAACAGCTCGGTCGCGAACAGCGCCGCCTCGTCGCCGCCGGCGGCCGGGCGCACTTCAAGGATGGCAGAGCGGTCGTCGGCCGCGTCCTTCGGCAGCAACGCCAGGCGGATTTCGTGCTGCAATCCGGGGATTTGCTCCTTCAGGTCGCGCAGCTCGGTTTCCGCCAGCTCGTGCATCTCGGGATCGGCAAGCAGGGCCTCCGCTTCCGCCCGGGCGCGTTCGGCGGCGCGCAGGTCGCCGACGCGCGCCACCAGCGGTTCGATCTCGGCGAGTTCCTTCGACGCGCGCACATACGCCTCGCCGGACAGGCCCTCACTCAACATCGCGCGCAGTTCCTCGGCGCGCGCAGTGATGCGGTCCAGTCTGCCTGCGAGATTCATGGCCACCATTTACTCCCCCTCCCCTTGAGGGAGGGGGTTGGGGGGAGGGGTTCGGGGCGCACGAACCCCTCCCCCCAACCCCCTCCCTCAAGGGGAGGGGGAGAAGTACGGACCTTCATCGCAGCCGCGCGGCGATATCCGCCAGGGGCACCGCCTCCTGCTCTCCCGTCCCGAGGTTCTTCACCTGGGCGACGCCCTGCGCCAGGTCGTCCTCGCCCAGGATCACCGCGGCGCGGGCGCCGATGCGGTTGGCGCGCTCCAGCCGCCGCCGCAAATTGCCGCGATACGCCATCTCGGCGCGCATCCCCGCCCCCCGCAGCGCCTGGAGAATGCCGAGCGCCGCTGCTTCCGCCGCCTCGCCGATCGGCACCACCGCGACCGGGGCCGGCACCCTGGGCGGATTGTCCAGCAGCATGGCGAGGCGCTCGATGCCGGCCGCCAGGCCCACCGCCGGTGTGGGCGGGCCACCCATCTCCTGCACCAGCCCGTCATACCGGCCGCCGCCCATCACCGTGCCCTGCGACCCCAGCTTGCCGGTGACGAACTCGAACGCGGTGTGGCCGTAGTAGTCCAGCCCGCGCACGATGCGGGGATTCTCCCGATACGGCACGCCGAAGCGGTCCAGCCAGGTGCGCACGCTGGCATAGAACGCCGCCGCCGCCTCGGTAAGATGGCCGGCGATCACCGGCGCGTTGGCGACGATGCGCCGGTCGCCCTCGTCTTTGCTGTCCAGGATGCGCAGCGGGTTGCGGTCCAGCCGCTCCAGGCTGTCCTGCGACAGCGCCGCTTGGTGCTGGGTGAAATACCCCACCAGCGCGTCGCGGTAGGCGGCGCGGCTCTCTTTGTCGCCCAGCGTGTTGATCTCCAGCACCGTCTCGCCGGCGACGCCCAGCGCCTGGAGAATGGCCCAGCCGCAGGCGATCACCTCGGCGTCGGCGAGCGGTTCCGACGGGCCGATCAGCTCGATGTCGATCTGGTGGAACTGGCGGTAGCGGCCCTTCTGCGGGCGCTCGTAGCGGAACATCGGGCCGGCGCAGAACACCTTCTGCGGCAGCGACTGGGTCAGTCCGTTGGTCACCAGGGCGCGGCACACGCCGGCGGTCGCCTCCGGACGCAGGGTGATGCTGTCGCCGCCACGGTCGTCGAAGGTGTACATCTCCTTGGTGACGACGTCGGAGGTCTCCCCCAGGGTGCGGGAGAACACGCGGGTGTCCTCGAAGACCGGGGTGGACCACTCGTCGAAGCCATAGGTCGCGGCGATGCGGCGGGCGGTGTCCACCACGTGGTTGTGACGGCGCTGGTCCTCGCCGATCAGGTCGTGGGTGCCGCGGGGCGGTTGCAGTTCGTTTGCCACGTGAGTTGCTGGGGCTCTGTTCCGGAAGTCCGGAAAGTAGCCGTCCGGCCTTCAGAAGCAAGGCGGCGGCGCGACGGTGCGATGCGAGGCCAACGAACTCTCGATTGAATGTCGCGCCTCACTCTGCGCCGCTGGTGACGCCGACGGCGCCCGTCGGACGCGTCACCGAGATGTTTGCAATCCCGCGCGCCAGGCTAGTCCGGAGGCAGCCTTGTGCCAGCCAGGCGCCACAGCCAACCCGGCGGGACCGGCGGGAAAGCGGTTCCTTGGAACACCGGCACCCGCACCTGCGCGCAGTCCACGCCGCCCGGATTCAGCAGCTCATAAGTCCCGGTGATCGGAGCGGTTTCGGTCGGTGCATGTAGCGTGGGGATTGCCATCCGAGCCGTCTCCTGCCGGGGTTGACGCTGCTTGTATCGGGATCAACTCGGGCGGGAAGGTGGCGGTTGTTTTGCGAGATTGCCGCAACGCTTCAAGTTTGCGTCGGCCGCGGCCGCGGCGCCGGGCGAGATGCGGGCAGTCCCGCGACGGATTGCCGTCCGCCGGCGCGGCGGCACACCGCGCCGGCCGGGTCACTCATCCGGCGATGCGCATGTCGGATTCATCTGTGCCTCTGGTGCGACGTTACCCGACCCCGCCGCGGTAACGCGCTGCGCGCCCACAGGAACCCCCACTCGCGTCAGCCTGTGGGCCATCCCGCGACACCGTCCGCGGATACCCGGACGGAGCCTGCTCGCCCAAGCGGGACAGCCCTTGTGAGCTTCGTCACTTCCGTTGACCAGCCGATCCATTAGTCTGCCGCCACGCGAGACCACGCGGCGACGCATCACCGGAATCCGCCAGGGACAGACTCCATGCAGTTTCATGTCTCCACCGACAGCGTCGCCGAACGGGACCGCTTCGCGGTCTGGGCAGACGCGATACACGCCAGGCTCGGCCTGGAGGCTGAGCCATTGCCTCACGCTGCGCGGCCATTCCGCGGGAAGCTATCCGGCCGTTCGAGCGGGTCCCTGGTGACCCTCAGCGCGAAGGCGGATACGCACCGCATCGCTCACCGCGCACGGAGCAGCGCGGAACGGCCGCCGGACGGCTACCGGATCTACCGCGAAGCCAGCGCCGGGGCGTGGTTCCGGCTCGCAAACATGGAGGGCGTCACCCGCACCGGCGACCTGGTCGTCTACGATACCGACCTGCCGTTCGAGACGCAGCCGCGCGACGGCTACCTGCTCGAGATGTGGCTCCTGCCGAAGGCATTGCTTGAGCCGCATCTGCCCGCGGTGGGGCGGCCACTTGCGGTGATACTGTCGGGCCGCAGCGGCGTGGAGGCGCTCGCCGCCGGCTATCTCGACGCCGTGACGCGGAACTGGGACAGCCTGTCCGAGGCGGCCATGGGGCCGGTCGCTGAGACACTGGCCCGGCTGATCGGCATCGCCTGCGGCGCAGCGGCGGCGCAGCAGCCGGGGGCGGTGCGCGCGGGCCGGCTGGTCGAGGCCAGGCAGCACATCGACCGCCATCTCGCGGATCCCGATCTGTCGCCCGCCCGGGTAGCGGCGGCACTGAGCGTCTCGGTCCGCACGCTGCACGGATTGTTCGAACCGACCGGCACCAGCTTCGCCCGCTACGTACTGCGCCGGCGGCTGGAGGAATGCCGGGCCGCGCTGCTGGCCAGCCCCACACGCCCGGTCATCGACATTGCCTTCGCCTGGGGATTCAGCAGCCTGTCCGGCTTCTACCGCGCCTTCCAGGCCGCGTTCGGCATGTCACCGAGCGAATTGCGCGGCACGCGGGCCGCTTGCCCCTCCTGACCTGCGGGGAACGGCAAAGCGTTGGCGCGTGGCCTGCGCGCGGCGTTGCTCATCGGACAGAGCTCCTGACCTTGTTGCACTGAACTGGAACCGATTCCGCACGCAAGTGGAAGCGATTCCGCTCGGTCGTGCCCATATTGCAACACCGTGGCTGGGCACGGCTCGGACGGGCGCAGGCAGACGTTGCACCCATCAGCTTGATGCCGCCGGTCGAACAGGCCCGCAAGCTGGGGCGAGCGTCCCGCTGATCCGCTTCTTCCGACCGTCACCGATCCTCGGCCACGCGCGCAGTTGTGCGGCCGATGGCCGTATTCGCGAGGGTTCGAACCGCATGCGGCTTCACCTGACCACGGACGACCTGCCGGAACGGGACCGCCTGGAGGCATGGAACGCCACGGTCTTCAATACCCTGGCGATCACGGCGCGGCCGATGCCGGACGCGACGGGACCGTTCCGGGCGCGGTTTTCAGCCCGCTCCAGCGGGCCATTGCTGAATTGCAGCTTCGACTCGGACGGCTTTCACGCCACCCGCCAGAGCCACGAGATCGCCTACCGGCAATGGCACGGCTACCGGGTCTATCGCGAATACAGCGCCGGCGTCCGCTTCAGCATCGCCGGCCAGGAGGTGATCAGCGCGACCGGCGACCTGCTGATCGCCGACGCCGACGCCTTGTTCAAGGCGGTGCCGGCCGACCGCTACAGCGACGAATCCTGGCTGGTGCCGAAGACGTTGCTCGAACCGCATCTGCCCACCCAGGCGCCTCTGAGCGTGATGCGGCTGTCCGGCCGCAGCGGGGTCGAGGCGCTGGCCGGCAGCTATCTCGATGCCTTGACGCAGAACTGGGACAGCATCCCCGAGCCGACCATGGGTCCGGTCACCGACACGCTGGCCCGGCTGATCGGTATCGCCTGCGGTGCGGTGGCCGATGAACAGCCGGACGCGGTGCGCACCGGCCGGTTGGTCGAAGCCAAGCAATACATTGTCCGGCATCTCGCCGATCCGGATCTGTCGCCCGCCAGCGTGGCGTCGTCGCTGGGCATCTCGGTCCGCACGCTGCATGCGTTGTTCGAACCGACCGGCACCAGCTTCGCCCGCTACGTGCTGCGGCGCCGGCTGGCGGAATGCCGGACGGCATTGCTCAGCAACCCGGCGCGCGCGGTGACCGACATCGCCTTTGCCTGGGGGTTCAGCAGCCTGTCCGGATTCTACCGCGCGTTCCAGGCCGCGTTCGGCATGTCGCCGGGCGACCTGCGCGCGGCACCACGGACAGAGCATCGTTGCTGACCCGCCTGGGCTGGACGGAACACGATCCTGTGCGCAACCGGAAGTAACTCCGTTGCGGAGCCTGGCGTTCTGGCCCGGAGTGCCACTGCGACGCTTATCGCCCGGGGCCAAACGCCGGTGCCGTACCGTCCGCTGACGCCGCGCTTCGTTGCCATGCGCAAATAGCAGCCCTGCTGGCCAAGGTTGCTGGGGCAGTCCGCCTCACGAGAGGCGCCGGACGCCTCGACCGTCACAGGAGCCAGGCGCACACTATCACAAGAAACGCAGGCGTCGGGGGTCATCACCCCGACCGAGGAGAACGACCATGGCCGCCGTCAGCGCCTCGCCGCGCCTCAAACGCATCCAACGCGGCTCGGTTGCGCTACTGGTACTGGGCTGCGCGGTGAACTATGTGGATCGTTCCACTCTCGCCGTGGCTAACCCGCTGATTCGCCATGACCTCGGGCTGTCGATCGCCGACATGGGGTTGCTGTTGTCGGCCTTTCTTTGGGCCTATGCCGCATTCCAGCTTCCCGCCGGCGCACTGGTCGACCGGATCGGCCCGCGCAAGCTGCTGGGCCTGGGTATTTTCATCTGGTCGCTCGCCCAGGCAGGCGGCGGACTGGTCGGCGGCTTCTGGCAGTTCGTCGTCGCGCGCGTCTTCCTCGGCATGGGAGAGTCGCCGCAATTCTCCGGCCTGGTGCGCGTGGTGCGCGACTGGTTCAACGTGCGCGAACGCGGCCTGCCCACCGGCATCGGCCTTTGCGGCTCCAAGCTCGGCCCCGCCATTGCGCCACCATTGCTCACCGTGCTGATGCTCGCCTTCGGCTGGCGCTGGATGTTCATCATCATGGGCGGCGTCGGCATCGGCGTCGCGATCCTGTGGTACGCGGTGTATCGCGAGCCGCGCGAGGTTGCGCTGACCGAGGATGAGAACGCCTACCTGGCGGACGGCGAGGCAAAGCAGGTCGCCGACCGCGTCACCTGGGCGGACTGGAAGCTGCTGTTCGCCTACCGCGCGACCTGGGGCATGGTGCTGGGGTTCTTCGGCGAGGTTTACATGGGCTGGGTCTATCAGGCCTGGCTGCCCGGCTACCTCGAAATCGAACGCCACATGAGCATCGCCAAGACCGGCTGGGTCGCCGCGATTCCGTTCGCCTGCGGGGTATTGGGCAGTGTTGGCGCCGGCTGGCTGACCGACCGCCTGGCGGCGCGTGGCGTATCGCCGATCAACAGTTGCAAGATCCCGGTGGTGATCGGGCTGACCGGGATGGCCGCCTTCACGATCGTTACGGCCTTGACGCCGAGCACCCTGGTCGCGGTCATCGCGGTGTCCACCGCGCTGGCATTCAATGGCATGGCCGGGGCGATGTGCTGGGCACTCGCCAGCGTCGCGGCACCGCGGCATTGCACTGCGTCGCTGGGCTCGATCCAGAACTGCGGCGGCTATATCGGTGGCGCGCTGGCACCGGCGATTACCGGATTTATCGTGCAGGACACCGGGAGTTTCGTTCCCGCGCTGCTGTTCAGCGCCAGCCTCGGGCTGGCCTGCGCCGCGGTGTATGTGTTCATGGTGCCGGGCAAGCCGATCGACGTGGCGGATTTCGGTGTGAGGGCCATCGCGTAACGCAGCAAGGCCAGGGCTCTGCCCTGGACCCCACCAAGGGGCGCTGCCCCATTGGATCCCCGCCAAGGGCGTAGCCCTTGGGACCCTTCACTTGGAGTGTTTGGACGGGAGGGGGCACGCATTGCCGTGTCCGTGTCAGGCCGGCGATCGCCGGTCTGACGCGGACACGGCAATGCGTGCCCCCTCCCGTCCAAACACTCCAACGGATGGATTGCAAAGGCTCTGCCTTTGCTGGGGGTCCACGGGGGCAAAGCCCCCTGGCGGGTCCAGGGCAGAGCCCTGGCCTTGCTGCGCTTACGCGATGGCCCTCACACCGAAAAATACTTCGCGTGCGGGTTCAGCACGACGATCGCACTGGTCGATTGCTCCGGATGCAACTGGAACTCATCGGACAGCTCCACGCCAATCCTCTCTGCCCCCAGCAACGCCAGCAGCGGCGCCTGGTCCTCCAGCTTCGGACAGGCCGGATACCCGAACGAATACCGTGAGCCGCGATAGCTCTGCGACAGCAGTTTCTCCATGTCGCGATCGTCCTCGCCGGCGAAGCCCAGCTCGGCGCGGATGCGCTTGTGCACGTATTCCGCCATCGCCTCGGCCATCTCCACCGACAGCCCGTGCAGATACAGATAGTCCTGGTAACGATTGTCCGCGAACCAGGCGCGCGACACCTCCGACGCGCGCTGCCCCATGGTGACGACCTGGAGGCCGATCACATCGCGTTCCGCATCGTCCACGTCGCGGAAGAAGTCGGCGATGCACTCACCGTCTTCCTTCGGCTGCCGCGGCAATGCGAAGCGTGCCAACTCGGTCGAGCCGTCGATATCGAACACGATCAGCTCGTTGCCCTGCCCCGCCGCCGGCCAATACCCATACGCCGCCCGCGGCTGCAAAATCTCCTGTTCCTCGCACAAGGCGAGCATGCGCCGCATCACCGGCCGCAGCTCCTGCCGCGCCCAGCCGAGGAAATCGTCCAGCGACCGCCCCTGCTTACGAAAACCCCATTGGAACTGGTACAGGCTACGTTCGTTGACGAACGGCACCAGCGCCTTCGACGGCGCCTCGATGATCCGCGCGCCCCAGAACGGCGGCGTCGGTGTCGGCACGTCGCGCGTCAACCGGTGCCGGCGTTCCCGCACCGCGGCGACATCGACCGGCCGGAACGCGCGCGCATCCGCCTGGCCCAAGGTGCGGGCGGTATTGCGCGCCTTGCCGGAACGCTTGGCCTGCACCGCCGCCAGGTAGTCGTCGAACCCGTTGCCGGTCACCTTGTCCATCAAATGCAGTCCGTCGAACGCATCCCGCGCGTAGGCGACACGGCCGCAGCCATAGGCCTGGACGCAGGTATCCTCGACATAGGAACGGGTCAGCGCCGCGCCCCCGAGCATCACCGGAATCTCCAGTCCCTGGCGCGACATTTCCTCCAGGTTCTCGCGCATCACCACGGTGGACTTCACCAGCAACCCGGACATGCCGATGGCGTGCGCACGATTTTCCTGCGCCGCGTGCAGCATCTCCGCCAGCGGCACCTTGATGCCAAGATTGACCACGCGGTAGCCGTTGTTGGTCAGGATGATATCGACCAGATTCTTGCCGATGTCGTGCACGTCGCCCTTCACCGTGGCGAGCACGATGGTGCCTTTCTCCTGGCCCTCCACCCGCTCCATGAACGGTTCCAGATAGGCCACCGCGGCCTTCATCGTCTCGGCGCTTTGCAGCACGAACGGCAACTGCATCTTGCCGGCGCCGAACAGCTCGCCCACCACCTTCATGCCATCGAGCAACACGTTGTTGATGATGTCGAGCGGCGCCAGCGTCACCAGCGCATCGTCGAGTTCCGCGGTCAGGCCCTTGCGGTCGCCATCGACGATGCGGTCCTTCAGACGGCCCTCCACCGTCTCGGCGCGCTTCTTCACCGTGGCGTCGGCCAGCTTGCGGTCGGCAAAAATCGCCAGCATGCGTTGCAGCGGATCGTAGCCTTCCGCGCGGCGATCGAAGATCAGGTCTTCGGCGACCTTGACCTCCTCCTCCGCCAGCAGATGCAGCGGGCGGATCTTCGATACATGCACGATCGCGCCGCTCATCCCGGCACGCATCGCATGGTCGAGGAACACGCTGTTCAGCACCGCGCGCGCCGCCGGGTTCAGCCCGAAGCTGACATTCGACAAGCCGAGAATGATCTGGATGTCCGGAAATTCGGCGCGGATGGCGGCGATGCCCTCCAGCGTCCATTGCGCCAGCTTGCGGTCGTCCTCGTTGCCGGTGGCGATGGTGAAGGTCAGCGGATCGATCAGCAGATCCGACTGCGGCAGACCGTGCCGGTTACAGGCGAAATCCACCAGCCGCCGCGCGATGCGCAGTTTGTCGTCGGCGGTCTTCGCCATGCCGACCTCGTCGATGGTCAGCGCGATCACCGCGGCGCCGAACTTCTTCGCCAGGATCAGCCGGTCGGTCGCCGCCTTCTCACCGTCCTCGAAGTTGATCGAGTTGATGATCGGCTTGCCGCCATGCAGCTTCAGCGCGGCCTCGATCACCGGGGTCTCGGTACTATCGATCACCAGCGGCGCGTTCACCGAGGCGGTGAACCGCCGGATCACCTCGTTCATCTCATAAGTTTCGTCGCGGCCGACGAACGCGGTGCAGATATCCAGCGCGTGCGAGCCCTCGCCCAACTGTTCGCGCCCCTGGGCGACGCAGCCGTCCCAGTCGTGCTTCTCCTGCAACTCGCGCCACTTCTTCGAGCCGTTGGCGTTGCAGCGTTCGCCGATGGCGAAGATCGCGTTCTCCTGCCGCAACGGCACCGCGTTGTACAGGCTGGCAACGCAAGGCACCCAGACCGGCTGGCGCGCCACCGGCACCGGGCGAGACCGCCTGCTCGCCGCGGCGCGCTTGCGCAGCATCGCGTCCAGCGCGGCAATATGCGTCGTGTTGGTGCCGCAGCAGCCGCCGATCAGGTTCACGCCGTCCTCGGCGACGAAGCGTTCCAGCCAGCTCGCCAGCTCCGCCGCGCCGAGCGGATAGTGCGTGTGCCCGTCCACCAACTCCGGCAGGCCGGCATTCGGCAGCACCGACAACAGGCCCGGCCAGTTGGTCGCCAGCCAGCGCACGTGCTCCGCCATCTCCTGCGGGCCGGTGGCGCAGTTCAGCCCCATCAGCGGCACGTCCAGCGCGTGCACCACGGTGGCGGCGGCGGCGATGTCGGGTCCGACCAGCAACGTGCCGGTGGTCTCGACGGTGACCTGCACAAAGATCGGGATATCCGCCCCGGCCTCGGCGCGGGCAATTTTCCCCCCGTTCACCGCCGCCTTGATCTGCAACGGGTCCTGGCACGTCTCCACCAGGATCGCGTCAACCCCGCCGGCGATCAGGCCGCGGCATTGTTCCGCCAGCGCAGCTTCCAGCGCGTCATAGGCGATGTTACCGAGGCTCGGCAGCTTGGTGCCCGGGCCGACGCTGCCCAGCACCCAGCGATCCCGCCCGTCGGAGAATTCGTCGGCCGCCTCGCGCGCCAGCTCCCCGGCGATACGGTTGATCTCGAAGGCGCGGCCGGCGAGCTGGAATTCGCCCAGCGTCACCGGCGAGCCGCCGAAGCTGTTGGTTTCCACCATGTCGGCGCCGGCGGCGAAGAAGCCGCGATGGATCGCGCGCACCAGGTCGGGACGCGACAGGTTCAGCACCTCGGTGCAGTTCTCTTTGCCCCAGTAGTCGCGTTCGATATCCAGCGTCAGCGCCTGCACGTGGCTGCCCATGCCGCCATCGGCCAGCAACACGGTGTCGCGCAGGACATCGAGCAAATGCGGACGGGACATCGGGTTACACCGCCAGTGCGTGGGAGAGGGACGCCGGCGCATCGGCGCGCCGCGTTGCCGGCCAGATGCGGACTTCCAGCGGGCCGGGCACGATGAGCGGATCGCCACCCGGCAGGCCTGCGTCCGCGAGCAATTCCGCCATGGTGGCGTCGGAGAATCCGGGCCAGCGATGCGCCAGCTTCGCGGCGATGTCGTCCCGGCCGTGACGCGCCAGGTCGATGACGATCAGCCGTCCGTCCGGGCGCAGCACCCGCGCCGCCTCGGCCAGCACGCCCGCCGGGTCCTCGGCGTAGTGCAGCACCATTTGCAGCACAGCGATGTCGAAGGAGGCGTCGGCCAGCGGCAGCCGGTACATGTCGGCGAGCCGCACCGCGCAATGCGTCAATCCGGCGCGGGCCAGGCGGGCGCGGGCCAGCGCGAGCATCGTCTTCGAGGCGTCCACGCCCAGTCCCTGCGCCACGCGCGGCGCCAGCAGTTCCAGCACGCGGCCGGTGCCGGTGCCGATATCGAGCAAGCGGTTCGCCGCGTGTTCGGGCACCAACGAGAGCAGCGCGGCTTCGACGGCGGGGGCCGGCAAATCGAGGGCGCGCATTTCGTCCCAGTCGGCGCCCTGGCGGCGGAAGCGTTCGTTGGCGGCGCGGGCGCGCTCGGCCAGCACGCGGGCGGCCTGGCGGCGATCGGCTTCCAGGATGGCGTCGTCCTCCGCCAGATGGGCGGCAATCTCGCGGGCCAGGGCGCCGTCCGGGCCGGTGGGCAGCGCGAACCAGGCGTTGGCGCCTTCGCGTTCGCGCGCCAGCAGGCCTGATTCGCAAAGCAGTTTGAGGTGGCGGGACAGGCGCGGCTGCGACTGGCCGAGGATTTCGGTGAGCTCGGTCACGCAGAATGCGCCGCGCGCGGCAAGCGCGAGGAGGCGGAGGCGGGTGGGTTCCGCGGCGGCGCGGAGCGCGGCGAGCAGGGCGTCCATCGGCAGTCAATGACATAAAGATATGCTTATGTCTAGCATCAATGCCAGCGCCCGTGAAAAGCTGCGGCCGGCGTCCCGGCACCATGCCAAGCGCCAGTAGCGGCAACTGGCCCCTTGCCTCGCACGCTCCGACGCGCGACTGAAACGACCATGCGTTACGTTCTGCTCCTGCTGGTCGCGCTGATCTTGCTCGGAACCGGCAGCTTCGTCTGGTTTGCTTGGCACAGCTCGATCGCGCCGATCGCGCCCCCCGACCGGGCGAGCTTCGACCCCGGCGCCATCGCCCGCGGCGCCCGGCTGGCGGCGCTCGGCGACTGCATCTCCTGCCACACCGTCCCGGGCGGCGCGCCGTTCGCCGGCGGGCGCGCGGTGCAGACACCGTTCGGCGCGGTCTACGCCGGCAACATCACGCCGGACCCCACGACCGGCATCGGCACCTGGTCGGCGGCGGCCTTCCGGCGCGCCATGCATGACGGCGTGGACCGCGCCGGCCACCAGCTCTACCCGGCCTTCCCCTACGACCACTTCACCCGGGTCAGCGATGCCGACGACGCCGACCTCTACGCCTATCTGGCCACGCGCGAGCCGGTGCAGGCGACGAACCCGCCCAACGACCTGTCCTTCCCGCTCGGTTTCCGCTCCCTGATCGCCGGGTGGAAGCTGCTGTTCTTCCGCCATGCGGCCTTCCAGCCGGACACCACGCAAAGCGCCGCATGGAACCGTGGCGCCTACCTGGTGCAGGGCCTCGCGCATTGCGGCGCCTGCCACACCCCCCGCAATCTGCTCGGCGCGGAAAAATCCGGGCGGCCCCTCGACGGCGGCGAGGCGCAAGGCTGGTCCGCCTACGCACTCGACGCGGCCGCGCCGGCGCCGGCGTCCTGGACCGCGGACACGATCTACGACTACCTGCGGCACGGCTGGCAGCCGCGGCACGGCGTCGCACTGGGGCCGATGGGCGAGGTGACGCACGACCTCGCAGGCGCGCCGGACGACGACGTGCGGGCGATCGCCACCTATGTCGCCGCGCAGATCGGCACGCCCCGACCGCGGTCCGCGCCGCCACCGCCGCCGGCTGGCGGGCCCGGCGAAGCGCTCTACCACGGCGCCTGCGCCGCCTGCCACGAGGGCGGCCGGGGACCACCGCTGGGCGGCATCGACCTCGCGCTCAGCAGCGCCCTGCACGCCCCCGACCCGGCCAACCTTGCCGATATCGTGGTCGGCGGCATCCCGGCGACCGGCGAGGAGCCCGCGCCGATCATGCCAGGCTTCGGCGCCGCCTTGACCGACCGGCAGATTGTCGACCTGCTGACCTGGCTGCGCGCCCGGTTCGGCGCCCCGCAGCCCTGGGATGGCATCCAGGCGGCGGTGCAGGCGGCACGCGACACCACCGCCCTGCGCGAGGCAGCCCAATGAGACTGAACGTCAACGGCCAGGTCCACGACATCGACGTCGATCCCGACACGCCCTTGCTCTACGTGCTGCGCGAGGACCTGCGGCTGAACGCAGCGAAATACGGCTGCGGCCTGGGGCAATGCGGCGCCTGCACCGTGCTGATCGACAACCGCCCGGCGTTCTCCTGCGTCACGCCGGTGGTGGCGCTGGAGGACAAGAAGATCGTCACGCTCGAAAGCCTGGGCACCGCTGAACATCCGGGGCCGTTGCAGGTTGCCTTCATGGAGGAGCAGGCGGCGCAGTGCGGCTATTGCATCGCCGGGATGATGCTGCGGGCCGAGGCACTGCTGCGGCGCAACCCGAGCCCGTCCGACGCGGACATCCGCGCGGCGCTGCTGCCGAATCTGTGCCGCTGCGGCACTCATATGCGCATCCTGCGCGCGGTGCGCCGCGCCGCCACGGCGATGCAGGCGGCGGCGGAGTCAAACGGATGACCGCGCCGACGCGTCGCGCGGTGCTGGCCGGCGGTGGCGCGCTGGTCGTCGGCTTCTCGCTGCGCGGCCAGGCGCAACCGGCTTCCGCGGTGCCAGGACAGGTACCACCCACGGCCCTGCCCGGCAGCCTGAAAGAGGCGCCCTGGCTCGACGCCTGGATCCGCATCGACGGTGACGGCACGATCACCGTGTTCACCGGCAAGGCCGAACTCGGCCAGGGCATCAAGACCGCGCTGTTGCAGGTCGCCGCCGAGGAGCTTTTCGTCTCGGTAGAACGCCTCAAGCTGGTGACTGCCGACACCGACCTGACGCCGAACGAGGGCTACACCGCCGGCAGCCACTCCTTGCAGGACAGCGGCACGGCGATCCGCATTGTCGCCGCGCAGGTGCGCGAGATTCTGCTCGGCCAGGCGGCAGCGCTGCTGCGCGTGCCGGCCGACCAACTCAAGCTCGAGGAGGCGGCGGTGGTGGGGCCGGACGGCCGTCGCCTGAACTATGGCGCTCTGGTGCCGCCGGGGCTCCTGCACGTCGCGGCGCAACCGCAGGCACCGCTGAAGGACGCCGCCGGCTTCGCCGTGATGTCCACCAGCGTGCCACGGGTGGACATTCCCGCCAAGGTCACCGGCGGCGCGGCCTATGTGCAGGACATGCGGCTGCCCGGGATGCTGCACGCCCGCGTGGTGCGGCCGCCGCATCCCGGCGCGCGGCTGGTTGCGCTGGACACCGGCGGGGTCGAGACGCTGCCCGGCGTGCGGCAGGTGGTGCGCGACGGCAGCTTCCTCGCGGTGGTGGCGGAGCGCGAATTCCAGGCGATCAAGGCGATGCGCGCCCTGGCCGCCGCCGCGCAATGGCAGCCGGCGGAGGCCACCCTGCCGCCACAGGCCGACATCTTCGCCCACCTGACCGGCCTGCCGGCGCAGGACATCAGCGTGCTGGACCGGCGCACCCCGCCCTCCGGCGCGGCGAAGACGCTGACCGCGCGCTATACGCGGCCCTACCAGATGCACGGGTCGATCGGCCCGTCCTGCGCCGTCGCGCAGCTTCAGGACGGCACGATGACGGTCTGGACGCATACCCAGGGCGTCTATCCGGACCGCCACGCCATCGCCGAGATGCTGGCGATGCCGGACGCCCGGGTGCGTTGCATCCATGCCGAGGGCTCCGGCTGCTACGGCCATAACGGCGCCGACGACGCCGCGGCGGACGCCGCGCTGATCGCCCGTGCCGTGCCGGGCCAGCCGGTGCGGGTGCAGTGGATGCGCGAGCAGGAGAACGGGTGGGAGCCGTTGGGGCCGGCCATGGTGACGCAGGCGCAGGCGTCGCTGGACGCCTCGGGCCACATCGCCGATTGGGACTACGCCGTGTGGAGCAATACGCATTCGACGCGTCCCGGCACCGCGGGCTCGCTGCTGGCCGCACAGCTCCTGGCCCAGCCCTTCGCGCCGCCGCCACCCAAGCCCATCCCGATGCCGGAGGGCGGCGGCGACCGCAATGCCATCCCGCTCTACACGCTGCCCTCCGCCCGGGTGGTGTACCACTTCATTCCGCAAATGCCGCTGCGCGTGTCGGCGATGCGCGCGCTGGGCGGCTACATGAACGTGTTCTCCATCGAGAGTTTCATGGACGAGCTGGCGCTCGCGGCCGGCGCCGATCCGGTGGAATTCCGCCTGCGCCACCTGGATGATCCGCGCGCCCGCGAGGTGGTGACGCGCGCCGCCGACGGCTTCGGCTGGGGCAAGGCGAAGTGTCCCCCCGGTCACGGGTGCGGCTTTGCCTTCGCGCGCTACAAGAACCTGGCGGCGTATTGCGCCGTCGCCGCGGAGGTCGCGGTGGAGCATGAGACCGGCCGCACCCGCCTGGTCCGCGCGGTGGCGGCGGTGGATGCGGGGCAGGTGGTGAACCCGGACGGGCTGGCCAACCAGGTCGAGGGCGCCATCCTGCAATCGGCAAGCTGGACGCTGTACGAAAGCGCGACGTTCGATGCGGCGGGCGTGACCAGCCTCGATTGGTCCGGTTACCCGATCCTGCGGTTCGACGCGGTGCCGGACAGCGTGGACGTGCTGGTCCTGGACCGTCCGGGCCAGGCGTTCCTGGGCGCCGGCGAGTGCGGCCAGGGACCCGCCGCCGCGGCGATCGCCAATGCGTTGGCCGACGCCACCGGGCGCCGCCTGCGCGACCTGCCGCTGAGCCGGGACAAGGTGAAGGCAGCGATCGGGGTGTAGCGGTCGTGCTGCCGTCCTGCATGCCGCCGCCGGGGGCGACCCGAGCCGCGCGCGTCGCGGGCTGAAGCCGGCAGCGTCTCACGGATGTCTCGATTCGCTGGACACGAGATGGAGCCGCATGGGGCGAGAACGTCCCGGTCAGCGCCCGGGCGCGCACTCGCCATCCTGCCATCGTCGGCGCAAGTCGCGGCAGCGCAAGGTTTCACCACGGAGTTATACCCACGCCCTGACGCTTGCCTCTCGGCTGGTTCGCACGGAGCGCCCCACCCGTCATGGCGGGTGGGGCGGCCAGTGCCGTACGTCACTGTTTCCGGCGGTCGCTATGATGCCAGCGGCCCGGGCCGCATCGCCTGGGCTGAAAATGGCCCCGGCTTCCCCATCGGTGCGGTCGGGCCTGAGGCTTCGGCAGCTCGAAATCGCAGTCCGGCGGCAGCCCGCCGAGCTGGCGGATCAGCTTGACGCGCTGCTTGTGCAGGATCGCATAGCGTCCGGCCGCCGCTTGCAGGGGTTCTTGCCGCTTTTCTTCCTCGGTCCACGGGCTTCCGCGGCGTTGCCCGGGACCAGGGCGGCGACCGGGTCGAGCGCGGCGTCGTCGCGGCAGGCCCGGGCCTCCGGCGTGTCCTCGCTGAGCGGGGGCAGCATGGTGCGCAGGATTGCCACCGCCTGGTAGGTGATGCACCGCTGGCGCAACTGGTCGGGGTTGGGCGGCTTGGGTGCGCTGTCAGGGCGCATGGCGCAAACTATAATGTTAGTTAGAATGAGTGTCAAGAGGCGCGCCAGGGCGTGTGCCGAACGGGCCCCCGGCGCGGCGTGACACCACGGTGCCACACGGGGGATTGCGTCATCGCGGCGCTCCGCGCAATGACGGCAGGCCGCGTCCTCACATTGACAGCAGACGGCGCCCTCGCAGCCAAGGCGCGGGACGGCCGAGGAGATCAGCATGCCGCTTTCGGGAGTCCGCGTCCTCGACCTGACCCGGGTCCTGTCCGGTCCCTTCTGCACCATGCTGCTCGGCGACCTCGGCGCCGACATCCTCAAGGTGGAGGCACCGGACGGCGACCCGGTCCGCGCGCAGGGCGCGCAGCGCGAGGGCCTGTCCTGGTATTTCGCCGCGTTCAACCGCAACAAGCGCTCGCTGCGGCTGGATCTGCGCAAGCCGCAAGGCCGCGCGGTGCTGACGCGCCTGGTCGAACGCGCCGACGTGCTGGTGGAGAATTTCCGCCCCGGTGTCCTGGCGCGGCTCGGCTTCGACGACGCAACGCTGCGCATGCTGCGCCCGAGCCTGGTGACCTGCGCCATCAACGGCTTCGGCAGCACCGGCCCATATCGCGACCGCCCGGCCTTCGACTTCATCGCCCAGGCGATGAGCGGCTTCATGAGCGTCAACGGCGGGCCGGACGATCCGCCGCTGCGCTCCGGTATCCCGATCAGCGACCTGATCGCGGGGCTGTACGCCGCGCTGTCGATCACCGCCGCGGTGCTGCGGGCGCGGACCACGGGACAGGGCGAACGCGCCGAGGTGAGCCTGACCAACGGCCTGGTCAGCATGCTGGCCTACATCGCCAGCGATTATTTCGCGACCGGGACCGTGCCGCCGCGCAGCGGCAACGACCATCCGATATCGGCGCCGTACGGGCTGTTCCCGACCCGCGACGGGCAACTCGCGCTGGCACCGCCGGGCGATGAGTTCTTCGGCCGTCTGGCGGACGCGCTGGGCGAGCCGGGGCTGAAATCCGATCCGCTCTATGCGACCAGCGCGGCGCGGGTCGCCAATCGGGCGCGGATCAATGCGATCGTCGGCGGCAAGCTGGCGACGCAGACGACGGCGCACTGGGTGGAGACTCTGAACGCGGCGGGCGTGCCCTGCGGTCCGGTGCAAAGCGTCGACCAGGTGTTCGCCGACCCGCAGATCGCCGCGCAGGAGATGGTGCTGGGGGTGGCGCATCCCGGGCACGGCACCGTGCGGATGGTGGGCTTCCCGATGAAACTGGCCGCTGCGCCATGCCGGGTACGGCGGCCGGCGCCGGACCTGGGAGAACATTCCGACGAAGTGCTGGCAGAGCTTGGCTACGACGCGGCGGCGCGGGATGCGTTGCGGGCGGCGGGCGTGGTGTAATTTCACTCGCCCGCGGGGCTGACCCACCGGCCCCGCACCCACGTCATGGCGGACCTTCGCCTCGTAGCCGCCGAATCAGAGTGTTCGGCGTCGAAGCGGCTGCGCTTTGTCATGCTGTGCGCATGCGCGCCATTCTCGACTTTGGGTGCATGCAGGAAGGCGTGGAGGCCCATCGTAGCCGGCGTCCGGCCGCTCGCCGTCCGTGCGGCATGACTTGTGTCACCCCATGGCTATCGGGCTTTACCGATGCGCGGCCTTGGCTGTTACCGCCTGGGCCGTTGGGGGGGAGCAGAAAGGAAAGCAAGCAATCGTTTAACACAGATTTTCACAGATTAAGTCACAGATTAGAATCAACGGCCGCACACGCACGAACAATTTATTGTCCCGGCAACAATATTATAAATATCCCTAATCTGTGACTTAATCTGTGAAAATCTGTGTTAAACGATTGCTTGCTTCCTTCGTTCGTTGACCTACCCCCTGCACTGGCCGGTGGGTCCCCGTCAGGCCACGCGGTGGCCCGAATGCGATCGGCCCGGGGTGTCACCGGCTTGCCTTCGAGCGTCCTGTTTTAGGCAACTGGATACCTGGCTAAACGCCAGAGCAACGCGCTACGGCTGTGCCGAAGATATCGAGTTACCGCGGTTATTATAGCGCCACTCGAACTCTGCAACGTAGCGCAACGGATACTTGCGGCTGACGTTGTGGAATGTCCCAATGATGCCGCGCTTCAGCAGCGACCGGAACCGGTCGATCGTGCAGGTGTGGACGTTGCCCCGAACGCCTTCGCCGCTTCCCTGGTTCACGCTCTCATGCGGGCAGAACTGGTTGACCCGGTGGGGGGCGTCGAGGTGGCTTGGCGAGACCCGATCGCCCTCACCCGCGGTGCCGGCGCGCCTGTCCCTGGTCTGCTTCGCGGCCCAAGCCCGCGTCGTGGTCGAGGTTACAACGCGCCAGCTCCGCGCCGAGGAACGCCGCGATCGCGCCCGGCCCCGAACGCTCCGTCCCGGCGCGCCCCGACCGCTGCTCCGCGTCGGGATTGTAGTTCGTATTGGTGTTGACGTCGTACACCAGCGTCCGCCCGGCAGCGTCGGCGATGAACTCGACCCCGGCAACCTCGATGCCGGCTCCCGCGAGGCAGCGCTCCAACCGCACCCGCAGCGTGTCCGGAATACCGTCGATGATCGTGAATTTTTCCCGCCGTGGTGCCTCGCCCACCGGGCAGTTGGCGTCGCCGATCGCGCAGGCATCCGCCGGGCAAAGTTCGAACCCGTCGCTGGTATCCACCTCGACCGCGTAGAGGAAGCGGCCGCCGACGAACTCCGCCCGGGTGATCACCGGCCGCGGCGCGCGGACATATTCTTGCAGCAGGGTCAGCCCATCGACCGGCGCCAGCCATGCGTCGCTTTCGACGAACGCGCCCAGGCTGTCGGCGCTGGCGAAAAGCTGCACGCCGAGCCCCTTGCCGCCGCGGTTCGGCTTCAGGATCACCGGCTGGCCGGGGAAATGCCGCCGCGCCGCATCCGCAATCCCGCCGCGCCCGGCGACCAGCACGGTCCGCGGCGTGGCGATGCCGTGCCGCTCCAGCGCGGCATATTGCCGCACCTTGCTGATCTCCAGGTCCAGCGCACCGGAGCCGTTGACCACGCGGCGTCCCCATCGCGTCAGCCAGGCCAGCACCGCCGCGGTCAGTTCGGCAGAGTAGCGGTGGTCGCGGGTGTGCGACGAGGCGCTCATCCGGTTGTAGAACACGCCCGGCGGCGGCGGGGATGCCAGGTCGAAGGCACCCTCGTGCAGGAACCACTCGGTCCAGGGCAGGCCGTTGCGATCGAAGGCTTCGGCCAGCGGCGGCAGCCAGGCGGGATTTTCATGCAGGACATGGATGCGGGACACGGGAGGACCTCCGTATGCGTATCCGGGGTATGAAAGGATTTTTGGTTAAGACGCAAGATCGGGGGAAAGAAGATAAATAAATGTCGCCCTATGCCGCTCTAACCCGATATTCTTCTACAAGCGGCCGTCGGCAGGGCAGAAAAGCGCGGCGCACGCCGCCGTCGCGCCGCAACGGGGCAGACGGGAACCGGAACCGACGCGGCGATGCTCTCTGTCCGCGCGCCAGCGGCATGCCGCCGTGCCGTTCCGCCCCACGCGCTACAGGCGACCCGCCACCGCTCGTCCGCTCATCCCAGCGTCGGGTCCAGCCGGTCGCGCAGCCAGTCGCCGGCGATGCTGATGGCCAGCGTTGTCAGCACGATCACCGCGCTCGGCGCGAGCATGATCCACGGCGCGCTGCTGATGTAGCCGCGGCCGTAGCCGACCATGTTGCCCAGGCTGGTCATCGGCGGCTGCACGCCAAGCCCGAGGAACGACAGTCCGCTCTCCAGCAGGATCACCTCGGGGAATGCCAGCGTGGCGGAGACGATCAGTGTCGCGGCGATGTTCGGCAGCACGTGGCGCAGGTACAGCCGCCACGGTCCCGCGCCGATCTGCCGCACCGCCAGCACGTAGCCCTGCGTGCCGGCGGCGAGCGCCAGCCCGCGCGCCACCCTCGCATGCCGCTCCCAGCCGTACAGTCCGAGCAAGCCGATCAGCAGCGGCAGCGCATTGCCGAAGAACGCCAGCACCGCCAGGGCCAGGATGATGAACGGCAACGCCGCCTGCACGTCCACCAGCAGCAGCACCGCTTGCTCGGCGACCCCTTGTAGATGCGCCGCGAGCAATCCCAGCGTCGCGCCGACCAGCATGCCGAGCAGGGTGGCGCCGAAGGCGATCAGCAGGCTGATGCGGATCGACACGACCAGCCGCGACAGCACGTCACGGCCCAGTTCGTCGGTGCCCAGCGGGAAGGCCAGGCTGCCGCCAAGCCCGGCCGGCGGCACCAGCCGTGCCATCAGGTGCAGCCCGGTGATGCTGTACGGCCGGATGGCATCGGCGAACAACGCGACCGCCAGCATGGCCGCGATCCAGCCGAGCGCCAGGGCCACGCCGAACGGCAGGCGGCGGCGACGCGTCGGCGCGGGGGCGCTGCCCGCCATCAGTGCGCGCCTCCGCCGCGCCGCAGCCGCGGGTCCAGCACGCCGTACAGCAGGTCCACCGTCAGGTTCGCGGCGACCATCGTGCTGGCCACCAGCAGCAGGATGCACTGCACCACGGCGAGATCGCGCGACGCCACCGACATGACCATCAACTGGCCGAGGCCGGGCCAACTGAACACGCTCTCGGTCACCACCGCGCCGGCGAGCAATCCGCCGACCATGAAACCGACCATGGTGACGACCGGGATGGCCGCGTTGGGCAGCGCATGACGGCGCACCACCGCCCGCCACAACAGGCCTTTCGCGCTGGCGGTGCGAATGTACGGCTGGCCCAGCACCTCCACCATCGCGCTGCGGGTGAAGCGCGCCAGCACCGCGGCGCCGCCGGCGGCCAGGGTCAGCACCGGCAGGATGGCGCTCCACCAATGGTCGTTGCCGCCGGACGGCAGCCAGCCCAGATCGACCGCGAACACCAGCACCAGCACCAGGCCCAGCACGAAGCTCGGCATGGTGAAGCCGGCCACCGAGGCGGCCATGACGCAGCGATCCGCCAGGGTGTTGCGCCGGAGCGCGGCGAACACGCCGGCGGGCACGCCGATCCCGATGGCGCACAGCAGGGCGGGCAGCATGATCTCCAGCGTGGTCGGCACGCGTTGCAGCACCAGCGACAGCACCGGCGCGCCGTTGATCATCGAGCGGCCGAAATCCCCCCGCAGCACCGCGCGGATGTAGTCGAGGAACTGCAACGGCAGCGGCCGGTCGAGCCCCCAGGCCTCGCGGAATGCCGCGATCGCCGCCGGCGGCGCGTCGGGGCCGAGGATCACCAGCGCGGGATCCGCCGACAGCCGCAGGATGAAGAACGCCAGCGCCGTCACGATCAGCAGCGTCAGCGCGGCGCGAAGCAGGCGATGCAGGGCGAAGCGCATGCGCGGGCGTTACGCCGCACCGCGCGCCAGGTGGCATGCCACCAGACGGCCGTCCGCGCGCCGCAGCAGCGCGGGACTCTCGCTGCGGCAACGCACTATGGCGACCGGACAGCGCGGATGGAAGGCGCAGCCGGTGGGACGCTCGGACGGATTGGGCGGTTCGCCTGCCAGCAGCTTGCGCGGGCCGCGCCGGCGGCGATCCGGTACCGCGGCCAGCAGTGCCTGCGTGTAGGGATGCGCGGGCGCGGCGAACAGCGCCTCCGGCTCGCCCTGTTCGACGATCAGGCCGAGATACATCACCGCGACCTCGTGCGCGATCAGCCGCACCAGCTTCAGATCGTGGCTGATGAACAGCATCGCCAGGCCGAACTGCGCCTGGAGGTCGATCAGCAGGTTCACCACCTGCGCCTGGATCGACACGTCCAGCGCCGAGACCGGCTCGTCGCACACCAGCAGGTCCGGCTGCGTCGCCAGCGCCCGCGCGATCACCGCGCGCTGCCGCTGGCCGCCGGACAGTTCGTGCGGATAGCGCGCCGCCTGGTCCGGCCGCAGCCCCACCGCGCGGAGCAAATCGGCGGCGCGCGCTGCGCGTTCCTCGCTGGTGCCGATGGCGTGCACGACCAGCGGCTCGGTGACCTGCGTGCCGATCGGCAGGCGGCGGTCGAGCGCGCCCAGCGGGTCCTGGAACACGAGCTGCATGCGTGCCCGCACGCGCCGCCACGCGCTGCTGCCCCGGGGCGGCATCGGCGTGCCGTCGAATGCGACCGTGCCGGCATCGGGGCGTTCCAGGCCAAGCGCGAGGCGCCCGGTGGTGGACTTGCCGCAGCCGGATTCGCCAACCAGGCCGAGCGTGCGCCCGCGTTGCAGTGCGAAGGACACCCCGGCGACCGCTTGCACCAGGCGATGGCGGCCGAACAGGGAGCCGCCGGCGCGATACACCCGCTGCGCGTTGTCGAGTTCCGTTAACACCTCTCCCGCGCTACGCGCGGGAGAGGTCGAGACGCGGAGCGTCGAGGGTGCGGGGTGCGACGCACCGACCGCCCGTGCGTTCCGCCCCTCACCCGGCATCGCTTCGCTCGCCGCGTCGATCCGCTTCGCGGCGCAACCCCACGTCGTGGGCGAGGTGTACGCAGGCAGCGCTGTGCCCCAATGACACCGCGCACATCGCCGGGACGCCGGTATCGCAATCCTCCGCGGCCAACGGACAACGCGGGGCGAAGGCGCAGCCGGGCGGCATGTTCCACGGCTCCGGCACGCTGCCCTGGATCGCCGCCAGACGCTGGCGCGGCCCGCTCAGCGGCGGCACCGCGGCGAGCAATCCGCGCGCGTACGGATGCGCCGGGCGATCGAACAGCGCGTCGGTCGGGGCCTGTTCCACGATGCGTCCGGCATACATCACCGCGATGCGCGAACACAGCTCCGCCACGACACTCAGGTCGTGGCTGATCAGCACCAGCGCCATGCCGGTGTCGCGGCGCAGCCGATCCAGCAGATCGAGGATCTGCGCCTGGATCGTGGTGTCCAGTGCGGTGGTGGGTTCGTCGGCGATCAGCAGATCGGGCTGTCCCGCCAGCGCCATGGCGATCATCACGCGCTGGTTCTGCCCGCCGGACAGCTCGTGCGGATACAGCGCCAGCCGCCGCGCCGCGTCGGGAATGCCCACCTGGTCGAACAGCCGCTTCGCCTCCGCCCGCGCCGCGCCGCCGGTCAGGTCGCGATGCACCCGCAACGCCTCCACCACCTGGGCGCCGACGCGATGGATCGGATTCAGCGCGCTCACCGGATCCTGGAAGATCAGCCCGATCCGCCCGCCGCGGATGCGCGCGAGCCGCTCCGGGCTGGCCGTCAGCAGGTTCTCGCCCTGCAACAACACCTGTCCGGACACCGAAGCCACCGGCGGCAGCAAGCCGAGCGCCCCCAGCCAGGTCACCGATTTGCCCGAACCCGACTCGCCGACCAATCCAACCGCGTCGCCGCGCGCAATGTGCAGGTGCAGCGCGTGAATGACCGGCACGCCCGCGAACGCCACAGCGAAGTCGCGCAGTTCGATGAGCGCCGTGGCAGGACTCTCCCCCTCCCCTTGAGGGAGGGGGTTGGGGGGAGGGGTGCGATCATCCACGACCGGCGGATGATCGCACCCCTCCCCCCAACCCCCTCCCTCAAGGGGAGGGGGAGAATGCTTCTTGCCGGGCAAGCCCATCGGAAATTCAGTCGCCAGCGAGTGCCTCCAGGCTGCGCCCGCCACTGTCGAGGAACGGCAGCCGGCTGACCAGTAACGCCAGCGCGAACAATGGTATCGACAGGATGACGATCGAGCTGGTGAACCCGACCGCTGCCACACCGACCGGAATAAGGAAGATGTTGATCGAGATCGCCAGCCGGCACGCCGCGTTGCAGAAGCCTTGCGACCGGCCGCGCAGCCGCGTCGGGAACAGTTCGCTCGACCACACCCAGGTCAGCACCGCGGGGCCGAGCCAACTGAAGAAGCTGAACGCGAAGAAGCCGATGACCAGCATCGGCGGATGGCCGGGTCCGGCGAACGCCATGAACAGCGCGGCAAAGGCCTCCGGAATGACGGCGATGTACAGCAAGCGCCGCCGGCCGATGCGGTCGATCAGCAGCAGGCCGACCAGCACGCCGCACAGGCTGCTGCACCAGACCAGCGTGCTGAACAGCAGCGTGGTTTCGTTGGACAGCGCCCCGACGGTGCGCAGCACGAACGGCGCGGCGATGGTCGAGAGCGGGCCGGCGATGCAGTTCAAAAAGAACACCAGCGCCACCAGCAGCACGCGCGGCCGGAACGGGGGACGGAACAACTCGCCGTAGGAGCCGGCACGGGTGCTGAGACGGGATAGCGTCGTCGCGTCGGCCTCGATGCCGAACGTGCGCAGCGCCTGTTGCGCGGCCTCGGTGCGGCCGTGCGACAGCAGCCAGCGCGGCGATTCCGGCAGCGCCTGGCGGGCCAGCAACACCAGTGCCGCGGGCACCGCCGCGAGGCCGAACATCCAGCGCCATGCATCGGGTCCGGCCCACGCCATCAGCGGCAGCGCGATCAGGTTGGAGACCATCGCGCCGAAGATCCACATCAGATTCAGCAACGAACCGGCGATGATGCCGCGGCGGTGGCGCGGTGCGATCTCGGCCAGGTAGGCGGCGCTGGTCGGGATATCCATGCCGACGCCGACGCCCACCAGGAAGCGCGCGACAAAAAGCTGCGGTACCGAATCGACGAAGGCCGACAGGATGGAGAACACCACAAAGAACAGCAGGTTGGCGACGAAGATCGCGCGCCGCCCCCAGCGGTCCGACATGTCGCCGAACACCAGCAGCCCCAGCATGGCGCCGAGAAAGGTGGAGGCGCCAAGCGCTCCGGTCTCGGCGGGGGACAAATGGAATTGCGGACGCAGCAGGATCAGCGCCGCGCCCATGACGATCAGGTCGTAGCCGTCGATGAACTCGCCACACGCCACCAGCACCGCAGCGTAACGCTGGCGCGGCGACAGCGGGCGGTTGTCGAGGTCCGCCAGCGATTCGGACGTTTCCATGTCGCAAAACCTCTCCCGCGGCGCCGGAGAGGTCAAGGCGCGTCCGCCAGGGCAATCGGGTGGGTGAACGAAGCAAGGCCAGGGGCTTTGCCCCTGGAACCCCACCAAGGGGCTCTGCCCCTTGGATCCCCGCCAAGGGCGGAGCCCTTGGGACCCTTCAGTTGGCTGGGTGGAGGGGAGGGGGGACGGCGCGCTGCGCCGGTGTCGCCATGATGGCGACACCGGCGCAGCGCGCCGTCCCCCCTCCCCTCCACCCAGCCAAACGGATGGATTGCAAAGGCTCTGCCTTTGCTGGGGTCCACGGGGGCAAAGCCCCCGGGCGGGTCCAGGGCAGAGCCCTGGCGCGCGCGGCACCCTCACCCGCGGCGCTGCGCGCCTTGACCTGCCCCGCGCAGCGGAAGAGGCTAAGTTCAACAAGCAAGGGGAGCAGCGCACCATGGTCAAGCTGGACGTCAACGGCCACCTGCACGAAGTCGATGTCGATCCCAACACTCCCCTGCTCTGGGTGATCCGCGAATGGCTCGGCATGACCGGCACCAAGTACGGCTGCGGCATCGCCCAATGCGGCTGCTGCACGGTTCACCTGAACGGCGTGGCCGTCCGCTCATGCTCCATGCCGGTCAGCGCGGTGGGCGGCGCCAAGATCACCACCATCGAGGGCCTGTCGCATGACGGCGCCAGCCATCCGGTGCAGATCGCCTGGCTACAGCATGAGGTGCCGCAATGCGGCTACTGCCAGTCCGGCCAGATCATGGCCGTCGCCGCCCTCCTGAAGCAGACGCCGAAGCCGAGCGACGCCGACATCGCCGATGCCATCAGCAACATCTGTCGCTGCGGCACCTATCAGCGGATTCGCGAGGCGACCCACACCGCCGCTTCACTGACCACCAAGGCATAAGGAGCGCAGCCATGAGCAATCGCATCGCGCTGGGCCGCCGCTCCTTCATCGCCACCGCCGCCGCCGTGGGCGGCGGGCTCATGCTCGGCTGGCGCATGCCGGCCGAGGCCGCGGAAACCGCCGGTTCCGAGGTCGGCATCTGGGCGGTGATCGCCCCCGACGACACCGTCACGGTTCGCATCGCGCGCTCCGAGATGGGACAGGGCACGATGACCGGCCTTGCCCAGTTGGTGGCCGACGAACTCGACTGCGACTGGAACAAGGTGCGCGGCGAATTCGTGACTCCGGAGGCGAACCTCGCCAGCAAGCGCGCCTGGGGCGACATGTCCACCGGCGGCAGCCGCGGCATCCGCGCCTCGGTCGTCTATGTGCGCCAGGGTGGTGCCGCCGCACGCGCCATGCTGATCTCCGCGGCTGCCACGCGCTGGAAGGTCCCCACGACGGAGTGCACAACCGCGGCCGGCGTCATCACCCACAAATCGACCGGCAGGAAACTGCGCTACGGCGAGGTGGCCGCTGACGCGGCGAAGCTGCCGGTGCCAACGAACGTTCCAGTGAAGCAGCCGAGCGACTGGAAAATAATCGGTAAGCGCGTGAAGCGGCTGGACACCAAGGACAAGCTCAACGGCAAGCAGGTCTACGCCATCGACGTGCAGCTTCCCGACATGCTGAATGCGGCGATCGCGCAGTGCCCGGTGTTCGGCGGCAAGCTGGTCTCGTTCAATGCCGATCGCGTCAAGACGATGCCGGGCGTGCGCCAGGTGGTGGCGGTGGGCGACAACGCCGTCGCCGTGGTCGCCGACAAGTGGTGGCAGGCGAAGACTGCGTTGGCGGCATTGCCGATCGTCTGGGACGAAGCCGGCAACGGCAACGTGGACAGCGCGCAGATCGCCGACTTCCTCAAGCAGGGACTGGACGCGCCGCAGGCCGCGCTCGGCCAGCAGCATGGCGACGTCGCAGGGGCGCTGTCGGGTGCGGCGAAGACGGTCGAGGCGATATACGGCACGCCGTACCTCAACCACGCGACGATGGAGCCGATGAACTGCACGGCGCTGGTCAACGGCGACCAGGTCGAGATCTGGGTGGCGTCGCAGAACGGCGACGCGTCGCTGGCGGCGGCGGCGGAAGCGGCCGGCGTGAAGCTCGCCAACGTAAAGGTGCACAAGCTGATCCTCGGCGGCGGCTTCGGCCGGCGTGGGCAGCAGGACTACGTGCACCAGGCCGTGCTGATCGCGAAACAGGTGCCGGGCAAGCCGGTGAAGCTGATCTGGTCGCGCGAAGAGGACATGCAGCACGGCTTCTACCGCCCGATCATGCAATGCAAGCTGAGCGGCGGGCTGGACGCGCAGGGCAACGTCACCGCGCTGCACGCGCGGCTGTCCGGCCAGTCGATCCTGGCGTACCTCGCGCCGTCGCGCATGGAGAACGGCATCGACAAGCTCGCATTCCAGGGCTGGCTGGAAGACGAATACGGCTACATGGCGATCCCCAACCTGCTGATCGACCAGGCGGTGCGCAACACCCACGTGCCGGTGGGGTTCTGGCGTGGCGTGAACCACAACCAGAATGCGATCTTCATGGAGTGCTTCATCGACGAGCTGGCGCATGCGGCGGGCAAGGACCCGCTGGCGTTCCGCCGCTCGATCATGGGGAAGAATCCGAAGCACCTCGCGGTGCTGGAGGCGGTGGCGAAAAAGGCCGGCTGGGAGACGCCGCCGCCAAAGGGCGTGTATCGCGGCCTGGCGCAGAATTGCGGCTTCGGCAGCTACGTGGCGGCGGTCGCCGAGGTCTCGGTGTCGCCCAAAGGCGAACTGAAGATTCTGCGCATCGTCGCGGCGACCGACCCGGGCTACGCGGTCAATCCCGACCAGATCGACGCGCAGGTGCAGGGCTCGTTCGTCTATGGCCTGAGCGCGGTGTTGTACAGCGAGAACACCGTCGCCAAGGGCCGCATCGTCGAGAGCAATTTCGACACCTATCAGGTGATGCGGATGAACGACATGCCGAAGGTCGAGACGATCATCGTGGCCTCCGGCGGGTTCTGGGGCGGGGTTGGCGAGCCGACCATCGCGGTCGCGGCGCCGGCCGTGCTAAATGCGATCTTCGCTGCCACCGGCAAGCGGATTCGGTCGTTGCCGCTACGGTCGCACGATCTCGCCAGCACATGAGACGAGGAGACGGGGGGAGGCAAAGCAAAGTTCTCCCCCTCCCCTTGTGGGAGGGGGTCGGGGGGAGGGGTGCGTCCATCCGTGGCCGGCAGATGGACGCACCCCTCCCCCCAACCCCCTCCCACAAGGGGAGGGGGAGAATCATGCTGGCGCTCGCCCCCCTCCTCCTCTGCGCCGCCGCGCCCCCGCCGGGTGCATCCAGTTGCTCGGGCTGCCACGCGCCAGCTTCCGCAAAGACCGATGTCCCGGTGATTGCCGGCCAACCCGCCGACCACCTCGTCGCCCTGCTTGAAGAATTCCGCAACGGCACCCGCCCCGCCACGGTGATGAACCGCATCGTCAAGGGCTTCACCCCGGAGCAGGTGCAGGCCATCGCCGTGTGGTGGGCGGCGCAGCCATGAGGCGCCGAGCGATCCTGGCCGCCGCGCTCGCCACCCCGTTCATCGCGCGTGCCCAGGCGGTGCCGCGCATCGTGGTGATCGGCGGCGGGTTCGGCGGTGCCACCGCCGCGCGCTGGCTCCGCCGGGGCGATCCAGCACCCGATGTCGTGTTGGTCGAGCCCAACCCGACCTTCACCGCCTGTCCGTTCAGCAACGAGGTCATCGCCGGCCTGCGCGACATCGCGGCGCAGCGTTGCGACTATCGCGCCGTCGCCGCCGGCGGCGTGCGCGTCGTGCCGCAGGCCGCCGCCGCGGTCGATGCCGCCAACCGCAGCGTCACGCTCGCGGACGGCAGCACGCTGCACTACGACCGCCTGGTGTTGTCGCCCGGCATCGACATCGCCTGGGGCGCGTTGCCGGGCTACGACGAGGCCGCCGCGGAGCGCATGCCACATGCCTGGAAAGCGGGCGAGCAAACGCTGCTACTGAAACAGCAGCTCGAGGCGATGGCGGATGGCGGCGTGGTGGTGCTGTCGGCGCCGGCCAATCCGTATCGTTGCCCGCCCGGCCCGTACGAGCGCGCCAGCCTGATCGCGTATTACCTGAAGACGCGGAAGCCGCATTCCAAGTTGCTGCTGCTTGATGCAAAAGATGCGTTCTCCAAACAGAAGCTGTTCCAGGCGGCATGGACGAAACTCTATCCCGGGCTGCTGGAGTGGGTGTCGCTGTCGGATGGCGGCAAGGTCACGCGGGTCGATCCCGCCACCAACAGCTTCGAGACGGACTTCGGCACGCACAAGGCCGATGTCGGCAACGTCATTCCGCCGCAGCGGGCCGGACACATCGCCGCGCTGGCCGGTGTGGCCGATCGCTCCGGCTGGTGTCCGATCGATCCTGTCACACTCGAATCGAAGTTGCAGCCGGGCATCCACGTGATCGGCGACGCGGCGATTGCCGGCGCCATGCCGAAATCCGCCTTCGCCGCCAACGCCCAGGCGAAGGTCTGCGCCGATGCGATTCTCCAGTTGCTGGCGGGCACGACGCCGGCCGAGCCGCGCCTGATCAACACCTGCTACAGCCTTGCCGCGCCGGGCTACGGCTTCTCGGTCGCCGGGGTGTATCGCCCGGTGAACGGCCTGCTGACCGATATCGAGGGCGCCGGCGGCACCAGCCCGCTGGACGCACCGGATTCGCTACGCGCGCAGGAAGCGACCTATGCGGACGCCTGGTTCAAGACGATCACGCACGAGACGTTCGGTTGACGTCGCGGCGGCGATTGCGGCTTGCGCCGTCTTGCTCGGGGGCGCCGCGCCGCTGGTCGCCTATCGCATCGATGGCGACAGCATCGCCGCGCCGCTGACCGGCCACCCCGGCGATCCCGCGCGCGGCCGGGAGATCGTCATCAACCGGCAGGTCAGTGCCTGTTTGCTGTGCCATTCGGGGCCGTTCCCCGATCCGCATTTGCAGGGCAGCGTCGCGCCGCCGCTCGATGGCGTCGGATCGCGCCTGACCGCCGGCCAGATCCGGCTGCGTCTGGTCGATCCGCGGCAACTGAATCCGGACACGATCATGCCGGCCTATTACGTGGTGGACGGGCTCAACCGGGTTGGACTCGCTTGGCAGGGACGGCCGATACTGACCGCCGAACAGATCGAGGATGTCGTGGCATTCCTGACCAGCCTGCGTTCGCCATGATCGCGCGCCGCCGCTTCCTGGTGATGGCGGGCACCGGCCTGATCCTGCCACTCGCACCGGGCGGTCCCGCGCGCGCCACACCGGCCGACGTCGCCGCACTGATCCGCGACCTGGTCGGCGACGCGGCACTGCATGACGGGCGGGTGAAGCTGGACCTGCCGGTGATGGTGGAGAACGGCAACACCGTCTCGATGACGGTCAGCGTCGATGCGCCGCGCCGTGGGCCGGATTCGGTGCAAAGCATCGACGTGTTCGCCGAGGGCAATCCGCTGCCGCATGTCGTGCGGTTCGTATTCGGTCCGCGTGCCGGCGCGCCGCGGGTGGCGACCCGCATCCGGCTGGCGACGTCGCAGACGGTGATCGCCGTGGCGAAGCTGGCCGACGGAAGCTGCTGGCGCGACAGCGTGGACCTGATCGTGACGCTCGCCGCCTGCATCGACGGAGCCTGACGCCATGGTGCGCGTGCTGATCAACGTGCCGAAACAGGTGAAGCGGGGCGAACCGTTCGAGGTGAAGCTGCTGATCTCGCATCCGATGGAGAGCGGCCAGCGGCGCGACGCCACGGGGCAACGCATTCCGCGCGACATCATCAACAGCTTCGTCTGCACGCTGGATGGCGAGGAAGTGCTGCGCGCCGACCTGTTCCCCGCCATCGCCGCCAATCCGTTCCTGGCGTTTTCCGCGGTGGCTGAGCAAAGCGGCACGCTGGTCATGCGGTT
>Ga0181521_10000126_pt1 | contig 84399 bp, 79 predicted proteins | sample PEATcosm2014_Bin_32_FD_119764 | JGI IMG/M metagenome (GOLD analysis project Ga0181521, IMG submission 119764) | Peatland microbial communities from MTU Mesocosm Facility, Houghton, MI, USA - PEATcosm2014_Bin02_60_metaG | ecosystem: Environmental > Terrestrial > Soil > Wetlands > Peat | place... | reverse complement strand
TCTATCTGTTCGTGCTGCTGGCCAATCAGTCGGACCCGAACTTCGCGCCGAGCGCGGTGTGGTCGTTCCCCGGCAAGAGCGGCTGGAACTGGGTGATCTTTGTCGCCTGGTTCAACGCCGCCGCCGCCGGGTGGCTGACGATGATCACCGACTCGGCCGATTTCTGCCGCTATTCGCGCAGCCGCGCCGATATGTGGATCGGCACCATTTCGGCATCGGCCGTCGGCACGCTGATCTCCGGGTCGCTCGGCGCCTATGCCGCCGCGGCGACGCTCGGCAAGACCGCCAACCCGTTCGTGCTGATCGCGGGGATCAGCACGAGCTGGGTCACGCTGTTCCTGATCCTGGTCTTCATCGCGCTCGACAATTGGACGATCAATGTCCTCAACCTCTACACGGGAGGCCTCTCGATCTCGAACATGTTCGAAAGGCTCGGCCGGTTCTGGACGACGCTAATCGCGAGCGTGTTCGGGATCGCGCTGTCGGCGGTGCCCGACGTGCTCAACAGCTATCTGAGTTACGCGACCTTACTCGGCAATTTCTTCTCGCCGATCGCCGGCATCCTGGTGTTCGACTACCTGATCCTCAAGCGGACCAAACTCGACGTGCCGTCGCTGTTCACATTGAACGGGCGCTACCGGTACTGGGGCGGGTTCAATCTGGTCGCGGTCGTTTGGACGGCGCTCGGCTTCCTGTTCTACATGTTCGCCGTTCCGCCGACCTATATCCCGTGCGTATGCACGATCGCCTTCACCGGCGTCGGCTACACGCTGACGGCATGGTTCGTGGCCGGGCGCTCCAAGATCATGCAGCTGGGCAGCGAGCCGGCGATGCCGACGGCGGTCCCCGCCGCTGCGGACTAAGCGGGCCTGTCGGCGCGGTCGAGGATTGCGTTCAACAGCACCGCGCAGCCGGCGGTGAGGTCGTCGGGTTTGGCGTCCTCAATCTCGTTGTGGCTGATGCCGCCGACGCAGGGAACGAAGATCATCGCGGTCGGCGCGACGCGTGCCATGTACACCGCGTCGTGGCCGGCGCCGCTGATGATGTCCTGATGCGGCAGGTCTTGCGCGGTGGCCGCCTCGCGCACCGCCCCGACCATGCGCGCGTCGAACGGGGTCGGCGGGAAATACCAGAACTCCTTGACCTCGACCTCCAGCGATTGCGTTGCCGCCGCCGCGTTGCAGGCGGCGCGCAGCTCGCGGTCCATCGCGGTCAGCGTATCGTCCTCGGGGTGGCGGAAATCGACCGTGAAGAACACCCGGCCGGGGATCGTGTTGCGCGAATTCGGGCTGACCTGGACAAAGCCAACCGTCGCGCAGGCATAGGGCGCGTGCGCATGGCCGATGCGGTTGACCGCGTCGATCATCCGTGCGGCGCCGACCAGCGCGTCGCGCCGCCGCGGCATCGGGGTCGGCCCGGCGTGCGCCTCCTGGCCGGTCGCGGTGATCTCGTACCAGCGCTGGCCCTGCGCGCCGGTGACGATGCCGATCGGCAATTGGGCGGCTTCGAGGATCGGCCCCTGCTCGATATGCGCCTCGAAATAGGCGGCGACCGGATGCTCGCCGACCGGCGCCGAGCCGGCAAAGCCGATACGCTGGAGCTCGGCGCCGAGGGTCAGGTCCGGCGCAGTGTTGTCGCGGGTCGCGAGCGCCTCATCGACCTTGAACACGCCGGTGAAGGCGCCCGAACCGACCATCGCCGGCGAGAAGCGCGAGCCCTCCTCATTGGTCCAGGCGACAATCTCGATCGGCACCTCGGTCTCGTAGCCGAGGTCGTTCAAGGTGCGGACGACCTCGAGCCCAGCCATGACGCCATAGGCGCCGTCGAACTTGCCGCCGGTCGGCTGGGTATCGAGATGGCTGCCGGTGACGATCGGCGCCAGCGCCGAGTTGCGCCCAGGCCGGCGGGCAAAAATGTTGCCGATGCCGTCGATCGTGACCGCGCAGCCGGCTTCCTCGCACCAGCGGATGAAGAGGCGCCGCGCCTCGGCGTCGAGATCGCTGGCGGCGAGCCGACATACCCCGCCTTTTGGCGTCGCGCCGATCCGCGCCAACTCCATCAGGCTCGCCCACAACCGTTCGCCGTTTACCGTCAGATTGCGCATGCTTCGCCCCTCAGCCTCGACGACAACTCCAGCTTAGCGCGCAGCCCCGTTCGCGGCTAATATCGCGGCAGGGAGCGACGCGCGGAGCCGACGATGCAGGCCTGGTACCATTGCGAGAACACCTATCCGTTTGTGCCGCAGGAGGTTCTAGACGCGGCGGATTCGGTGCGCGCGAGCCTGCCGAACAGATATTGCGACCCGAAGCTCGCGGCGCAGCTCTTCGAGGAATGCCTCGACGAGCACCTGCTGTGCGACGAGCTCGGCGTCAACATTGTGTCGATCGAGCATCACTCGGGGATCAACAGCCTCTACGGCGCGAGCCCGATGATCCTCGGCATCGCCGCGCGGCAGACCAAGAACGTCCGCATCCTGTCATTGGGCACGCTGATATCGGTGCGTACCGACCCGGTGCGCATCGCCGAGGAGTATGCCACTGCCGACGTCATCTCGCGTGGGCGGCTCGAAATCGGCTTTGTCAAATCGGGCGACAGCGAAATGGTGTCGGGCAATGCCAACCCGGTCGGGTTTGTCGACCGGTTCTGGGAGGCGATCGACGTCATCAAGCTGGCGCTGACCGCACAGGACGGGCCGGTCAGCTTTGAGGGCAAGTACTATACGCACCGGCACATCAATATCTGGCCCGGGCCCTATCAGAAGCCGCACCCGCAGTTCTGGGCGGCGACCGGCGACCCGGCGACCTCGGCCGAGATCGGCCGGCGTGGTTATATCAACGCGCTGGTGCTGCGCGGGCCGGAAGCTAGCAAACGCGCCTTCGACGCCTACAAGGATGCGCGGCGCGAGGCCAGGTTGCCGGCGGCCGGCACCGACAAGTTCGCCTACGCGGTGCTGTGCGGCATCGGCGACACCGACGAGGAGGGCCTCGCGGTCGGCGCCAAGACGCTGTGGTTTCTCAACACCAGCCTCAAGCAGGCGCCGCAGATGTCGAAATTCCTGCCCGGGCGCAACCCGCCCGAGCTGGCGCCCAATATCTGGCGGACGACCGGCGCGCGCGGTCGGCCCGCCGACGGGCTGATCGGCATCACCGCGGAGACGGCGATCGCGCGCGGCATCCTCGTCGCCGGCAACCCCGACACGGTCACCCGGCAGATCATGGAGATCTACGACAAGGTCGGCGGCTTCGCGCATTTGATCTTCATCGGCCGCTCCGGGTTCCTGAGCCATGAGGAGGCCAAGAAGACCGTTCGCCTGATGGCCAAGGAAGTGCTGCCACACCTGCCCAAGGCCACCGTCACCCCGGAAAACGTTTCGCAGGCCGCCGAATAGGGAGACAGCGATGAACGATGCCACCCCCTGGGTCGATCCCGAACTGATTGCCGCCGGCAAGCTCTTGCAGGAAAAAGGCTTCGTCGTGCCTGACCGCACCGTCGCGCCGCTCTCCGAGGTGCGCGAGGCGCAGGATCGGGTCGGCGCGTTCCTTGGCGCGGACTCGGTGCCACTGCAGCACGAAGAGGACATGATGTTGCCGGGCCCACATGGCGACGTGCCGTGTCGGCTCTATTACCCGGAAGGCATCGACTGGCCCGCCTGCCTCGTCTATGCGCATGGCGGCGGGTTCATGCAGGGCAGCCTCGACAGCTGGGACCAGTTCTTGCGCGAGCTGGTCCGGCAAGGCAATGTCGCGGTGCTGTCGGTCGACTACCACCTATCGCCGGAGGTCAAGTTTCCAGTCGCGTTCGAGGAGATGGTGGCGCTGACCCGGCTCACCGCCGGCAAGGGCGCCGACTGGGGCATCGATCCGCGGCGGCTGGCGGTCGGCGGCGACTCAGCCGGTGCCAATCTGGCGCTCGCCGCCGCGCTCGCGCTGCGCGACGCGGGTGAAAAGCTGCTGAGCTTCCAGCTGTTGATCTACGGGGTCTATTCGGCCGACGTCGAGAGCCCGTCCTGGCAGCGCTTTGGCCGCGGCGCCGGGCTGTCCCAGGCGCAGTTCCGGTGGATCCTCGAAACCTACCTGGAGAACCCGGGGCAGCAGAGCGATTGGCGGGTCGCGCCGCTCTTGGCCGATCTCAAGGGCCTACCGCCGGCGCATCTGGTCGTCGGCAGCCTCGATCCGCTGCTCGACGACAGCAACCGGCTCGCGGCCAAGCTGAAGGAAGCCGGCGTGCCCGTAGATCTGACAATCTACCAGGGCATCAATCACGGCTTTATCCGCTACGGGCGGCTTATTCGCACCGCCCGTCATGCGGTTGGCGATTGCGCGGCAGCATTGAAGACCGCCCTCACGTAGGGGTCCTTGCCGCCGAAAGGGGGCAGATATGGCCGTTTCGACCGCAGTCAGAACTTCGGCCCGGCCGGCCAGCCTAGTGTTCGGCTTTATCGCCGGCGTGCTCGCGACCTTGATCTTTCACCAGCTCGGCGTCGCGCTGTGCCACCTCGTCGGGCTGACGGCGAGCACGCCCTATAATTTGCGCCCGGTGCCGCCGTTCGGCGTGCCGGCGGTGCTCTCGCTCGCGTTCTGGGGCGGCGTCTGGGGCACCGTCTTCGTGCTGGCCGAGAAGCTGATCGCGCGCAGCCCGGGCGGGTATTGGGCCGGCGCGATCATCTTCGGGGCAGCCGTCCCGACCGTGTTCTCGTGGCTGGTCGTGGCGCCGCTGAAGGGAGCACCGATCGGCTACGGCTTCCCGTTTCCCGGGCTCCTCGTCGGGCCGATCGTCAATGGGCTATGGGGTCTCGGGACCGGGCTGTTCCTGACGCTGCTGCGGGGAGCCGGCGGCCGACCGGGCTGATCAGGCGTATCATTCGGCGGCGACGGCACCGCGGCGGCGAGCCAGCCACGCGTCGAGGCTCCAGGCGCCGGCGCCGAAGGCGGCGATGTACAGGAAGCCGCCAGTCATCCCCATGTTCTTGAAGAACTGAATCTCCTGGATGCGGTCGGCGAAATTGGTGTGGGCGATCAGCGCGGTCGCGACGCACCAGATTGCGCACACAAAAGCGACCGGACGGGTGAACAGGCCGAACAGGATCGCCAGCCCGCCGCCGAGCTCGACGACCACCGCCAAAACCCACGCCGCCTCGACCATCGGCAGGTTGTACTTGGCGAGCATCGCCTGCGCCGCGGCCGGCCCGGTCAGCTTGCCCCAGCCGCCCATGATGAACAGCAGGCTCATCAGAACGCGGCCCAGCAATGTCGCGGTGTTTTCGCTTCCCTGCATGATTTTCTCCCTCCGACTCAGACGTTGTTGTTATCACCGGGCGCCGCCCGGCCGTCGCATAAATTTGACGTGAGCCCATCTAGCGGATCGCGGCGGCGACCGCGGCGCCCAGATCCTTGGTGCCGGCATTGCCGCCGAGATCGGGCGTGCGGGTGCCGCCATCGGCGAGCACCTCGGCAATCGCGCGCTCGACCGCCTGCGCCGCGGCCCTCTCACCGAAGTGGTCGAGCATCATCGCCCCCGACCAGATCTGGCCGATCGGATTGGCGATGCCGCGCCCGGCGATATCCGGCGCCGAGCCGTGCACCGGCTCGAACATCGAGGGGTATTCGCGCGGCGGATTGATGTTGGCCGAGGGCGCGATGCCGATCGAGCCAACGCACGCCGGCCCGAGATCCGACAGGATGTCGCCGAACAGGTTCGAGCCGACGACGACATCGAACCAGTCCGGATGGCGCACGAAATGCGCGGTCAGGATGTCGATGTGATACTGGTCAGTCGTAAAGCCGGGATATTCCTTGGCGATTGCGGCAAAGCGCTCGTCCCAATACGGCATCGTGTGGATGATGCCGTTCGACTTGGTCGCCGAGGTGACGTGCTTCTTGCGCGTCTTGGCGAGCTCGAACGCGTAGCGCATGACCCGGTCGCAGCCGCGGCGGGTGAACACCGCCTGCTGCATCGCCATCTCGTATTCGGTGCCCTCGTAAAGCCGGCCGCCGACCGAGGAATATTCACCCTCGTTGTTTTCGCGCACGACATAGAAATCGATCTCACCGGGCGCACGGTTTTTGAGCGGCGTGTCAACGCCGGCGAGGAGGCGCACCGGCCGCAGGTTGATGTATTGCTGGAACTCGCGGCGCAGCGGGATCAAGAGGCCCCATAGCGAGATGTGGTCGGGGACGCCGGGATAGCCGACGGCACCCAAGAACACCGCATCGAAGGGGGTGAGCTGAGCGATCCCGTCTTCGGGCATCATCCGGCCGGTCTTGGCGTAGGTCTCGCAGCTCCAGTCGAATTCCTTCCACTCGAAGCCAAAACCGTAACGCCGCGCCGCGGCCTCCATCGCGGCGATGCCCTCGGGCACCACCTCCTTGCCGATGCCGTCGCCGGCAATGACCGCGACCCGATACGTCTTTGGCATCCAGCCCTCCCCTTCGTGAGGGAAGCTTAGCGCATTATCGAATGCCGCGGCACATCCCTGGGCGCAGGTTAGATATCGATCGTCCCGCTCATCACCGGCACGCAGCGCCCGCCGATGCGGGTTTTGGTGACCACGCCGCCCCGCTTCTCGGCCGAGGCGTCCATCAGGCTCGGGCGGCCCATCTCGACCCCCTGGGCGATGCGAACCTCGAACGTCAGATCGGGTTCCGGTTTGAGATTCGCCAAGAGGCCGGCGAGCGCGACATTGGCGCTGCCGGTCGCCGGATCCTCGGGCACGCCGTGCAGCGGTGCGAACATTCGCGACCGGATATCGATGCCGCCGGCGCCGTCACGCAGATAGAGGTGGATGCCGGTCGCGCCATCGACCGGGAAATGCCGTGCGAAGACGTCGCCGCGCGGCTGCGCCCGCTCCAGGGCCTGCCGCGTCTTCAGCTCGGCGAAGATGAACACCGTGCCGCAGCCCGCGACGCACGGAGCGTGATGGCGCGTTTCGATATCGCCAGGGTCCAGCGCGCAGGCCGAAGCGACGATATCGGCGGCGACGTCCTCGCCGCGCTTCAACGGCTGAGGCGCGGTGAGCCGGGCGCCGACGATCGCGCCGTTTTCCGCCAGCAAGTCGATCGGCACCAGCCCGGCCTTTTCCTCGAACACCAGCGAGCCGCCGGCGCTGCGGCGCCGGCCGACGACGAACGCGGTGCCAACATTGGGGTGGCCGGCGAAGGGCATCTCGAATTTCGGCGTGAAGATCCGCACCTCGGCGGTGTGCACCGGGTTCTTCGGCGGCAGGACGAAGGTCGTCTCCGACAGGTTGAACTCGTTGGCGATCGCCTGCATCTGCGCCGTGCTCAGCCCGGCGGCATCCGGCACGACCGCGAGCGGGTTGCCGCCGAACCGGCGGTCGGCGAAAACATCGACAGTCACGAACTCAAGCTTCATCGATTATCTCTGCGTCAGCGGATGGGAGTGGTCGAGCGGACCGTGACCACGGCCAAATCCGGGCGCCGAGGCGATCGCCCGCAGCACATAGTCGCGGGCGCGCTCGACCGCCGCCTCGACCGCCATGCCCTGCGCGAGCCCGGCGGCGATCGCCGAGGCCAGGGTGCAGCCGGTGCCGTGGGTGTGGCGGGTGTCAATCCGCGGGCTTTGCCACTCGCGGATACCAGACGCGCTCGCGAGCAGGTCGTGGATTGTGTCGCTTGCGAGATGGCCGCCCTTCAACAGTACCGCGCCACAGCCGAGGGCCAGAAGCTGCAACGCTGCCTCACGCATCGTCGCGACATCGGCGATTGTCTGACCGCACAAAATTTCGGCTTCGGGCAGGTTCGGGGTCAGCACCGCTGCGCGCGGGATGAGCCGGCGCTTCAACGCATCGATCGCGCTCATCTCGATCAGCGGTGCGCCGCCCTTTGCGACCATAACCGGATCGAGCACCAGGGGCACGGACGCGGCGCGCGCCTCCAGCACGGACGCCACGGTGTCGATCACGCCTTCGTCGTGCAGCATGCCGGTCTTGACCGCATCGGCGCCGATATCATCGAGCACGACTTCCATCTGCTGGCGGATAAAGGCCGGGTCGATCGGCAGCACGCCGAACACCCCTTCGGTGTTCTGCGCGGTGAGCGCAGTGATCGCGGTCGCCGCGAAGGCGCCGAGCATCGTCACCGTCTTGATATCGGCCTGAATACCAGCACCGCCGCCGGAATCCGAACCGGCGACGATCAGGACGCGGCCCTTCATTCCGCGGCCCGGATCGGCGTATCGGAGTCCTCGGTGCCGCGCGAGGTCGCGAGGATCGCCTCGCAGATATCGCCGACGACGCTCGACAGCAGTTCCTCGTCCTCGCCCTGCGCCATCACCCGGATCACCGGCTCGGTGCCCGACGGGCGGATCACGAGCCGGCCGACCGCGCCGAGCCGCGCCTCGCCGGCGGTGATCGCACGCTTGACCCGCGCGGTTTCGAGCGGCCGTCCTGCGCCGAAGCGGACGTTGCGCAGGAGCTGCGGCACTGGGGCGAAGAGCCGGCACACCTCGCTCGCCTTCTTGCCGGTCTCGACGATGCGCGCCATGACCTGGAGCGCCGCGATCAGCCCGTCGCCGGTGGTCGCGTAGTCGGAGAGGATGATGTGGCCCGACTGCTCGCCGCCGACATTGCAGCCGGCGCTGCGCATCTTTTCGACGACATAGCGATCGCCGACCGCAGTGCGATGCAGGCCGATGCCCTGCTCGCCTAAGAAGCGCTCGAGGCCAAGATTGGACATAACCGTGGCGACCAGCGCGCCGCCGGCAAGCTGTTTGGACTGCGCCATCGAGGTCGCGATCAACGCCATCAGTTGGTCGCCGTCGAGGATCACGCCGCGCTCGTCGACCGCGATCAGCCGGTCGGCGTCGCCGTCGAGCGCGATGCCGATATCGGCGCGGCGCGCGAGCACCTCCTGGCGCATCGCCTCGGGCGCCAGCGCGCCGCAGTCGCGGTTTATGTTCGTACCGTCGGGCGACACGCCGATCGAGAACACCTCGGCGCCCAATTCCCAGAACACGGTCGGCGCGACCTTGTAGCCGGCGCCGTGCGCGCAATCGACGACGACGCGCAACCCGTCGAGCCGCAGCCCCTTGGGAAAGCTCTGCTTGACGAACTCGATATAGCGGCCGCCGGCATCGTCGAGCCGCTTGGCACGGCCGAGCTCGGCCGGGGCGGCACGATGAGATGGCCCCTTGTCGAGACATTTCTCGATCCGCCGCTCGAGCTCGTCCGACAGCTTGTAGCCGTCGCGGCCGAACAGCTTGATGCCATTATCGGCGTAGGGGTTGTGCGAGGCGGAGATCACGACGCCGATATCGGCGCGCAGGCTGCGGGTCAGCATTGCGATCGCTGGGGTCGGCAGCGGGCCGACCAGCACGACATCCATGCCCATCGTGATAAAGCCGGCGGTCAGCGCCGGTTCGAGCATGTAGCCCGACAGCCGCGTGTCCTTGCCGATCACGACAAGGTGCTTGTGCGCGCCGTTGTGAAAGCACTCGCCGACCGCCATCGCAACCTTGAGCGCGGTTTCCGGCGTCATCGGCTCGATATTGGCGGTCCCGCGAACCCCGTCGGTGCCGAACAGCTTACGCGTCATTCGCGATCCCCCAGATGCTCGCGAAAGGTGATTTTAAACCCATTAGGCGCGGTTATAGATTTGCTGCTTTTTGCTGTTATCTGCAGCTAATCAGCAGCAAAATCCGGGTCACCCGCCGGGCTGCGGCTCGGGTTCCGGCCCGATGCCGCTCGGCCGGCCGGTCGGCGGCACCGAGCTGCGCCGGCCGGAGCCGGCGCGCGGCTCGTCAGACACCGTCGGCCCAGTGGTACTCTCGCGCACGATCCGCTCGCCCTTGATGATGCGGCGGATTTCGTCGGATGACAGGGTCTCGTATTCGAGCAGGCCTTGCGCCAGCGCGTGCAACTCGTCGAGATGCGAGGTTAGGATGGCGCGGGCGGTGTGCTCGCCCTCCTCGACGATGCGGCGAATTTCGTCGTCGATGACCTTGGCAGTCGCGTCCGACACGTTCTTGCGCTGCGTCACCGAATGGCCGAGGAAGACCTCCTCCTCGTTGTCGCTGTAGCGCAAGGGCCCCAATTTCTCGCTGAAGCCGAATTCGGTGACCATGCGGCGGGCGAGGCCGGTCGCGCGGCGGATATCGTCGGCGGCGCCGGTGGTGACGTGCTCGGGCCCGAAGATCAGCTCCTCGGAGACGCGGCCGCCAAAGAGGCTCGCGAGCATCGCTTTGATCTCGAGCTTCGACTGGCTGTACTTGTCGCGTTCGGGCAGGAACATCGTGATGCCGAGCGCGCGGCCGCGCGGGATGATCGTCACCTTGTGCAGCGGCTCGTGCCCCTCGGCGTAGAGCATGCACAGCGCGTGGCCAGCCTCGTGATAGGCGGTCAGCTTCTTCTCGTCCTCGGTCATCACCATCGAGCGCCGCTCGGCGCCCATCATGACCTTGTCCTTGGCCTGCTCGAATTCGCTCATCGCGACCGAACGCTTGCCGCGCCGTGCGGCCATCAGCGCCGCCTCGTTGACGAGGTTGGCGAGATCGGCACCCGAAAAACCGGGGGTGCCGCGGGCGATGACCTTCGGATCGACATCCGACGACAGCGGCACCTTGCGCATATGGACCTTGAGGATCTTCTCGCGGCCGAGGACGTCGGGGTTGGGCACGACGACCTGGCGATCGAAACGGCCGGGGCGGAGCAGCGCCGGGTCGAGCACGTCGGGCCGGTTGGTCGCTGCGATCAGGATGACGCCCTCGTTGGCCTCGAACCCGTCCATCTCGACGAGCAACTGGTTGAGGGTCTGCTCGCGCTCGTCATTGCCGCCGCCGAGCCCGGCCCCGCGATGCCGACCGACCGCGTCGATCTCGTCGATGAAGATGATGCAGGGCGCGTTTTTCTTGCCTTGTTCGAACATGTCACGGACCCGGCTCGCGCCGACGCCGACGAACATCTCGACGAAGTCGGAGCCCGAGATCGTGAAGAACGGCACATTGGCTTCGCCGGCAATGGCGCGGGCGAGCAAGGTCTTGCCGGTGCCGGGGGGACCGACGAGCAGCACGCCCTTGGGGATCTTGCCGCCGAGCCGCTGGAATTTCTGCGGGTCCTTCAGGTACTCGACGATTTCCTCGAGCTCCTGCTTGGCTTCGTCGATGCCGGCGACATCCTCGAAGGTGATACGGCCGACCTTCTCGGTTAAGAGGCGCGCCCGGCTTTTGCCGAAGCCCATCGCCCGTCCGCCGCCGCCTTGCATCTGACGCATGAAGAAGATCCACACGCCGATCAGCAGCAGCATCGGGAACCACGAGACCAGGATGCCGAACAGCGACGGCACATTCTCGTCGAGCGGCGCCGCGGTGATGCGCACGCCCTTGTCGAGCAGCTTGTTGACCAGCTCGGGATCGTTCGGCGCGTAGGTGGTGAACGCGCGCCCGTCGGTGAAATGGCCGGTGATGTTGTTGCCCTGGATCGTGACGTCGGTCACCTGACCGCGATTGACGTCGGTCGCGAAGTCGGAGAAAGCGAGAGTCGATTGCGGCCCGCGGTTCGACGACGTCTGAAACAGGTTAAACAGCGCGACGAGCAGCAGGCCGATGACGATCCAGAGGGCGAGATTCTTGCCGAAATTGTTCACGCCGGGGCCCTTCCCTACCGCCTCAGGCACCGAGCACGCGTCGACCGGAGGCCGACAGTGCCGCGAATCCTGCGCCACCAAAACATAGGATGCCTTTGTGCTTAAACAACTGTAAATCCCGCACCAAGCAGCGGCGCGGACGGACGAAAGACAAGGTGCGGCATTACCCCTGATTCCCGACAATAGTCGAGATGGGGGATCGCGGCCAGCCCATCCGCGTCGCGGAACGCGGCCAGCGCCGGATAGACAAGGCGCGGCAACGGGTTGTCGTCTCTCACGCCATGCCGCCCAAGCGCGGCCACGCCATCGGCGCCGAGCGAGCCGAGGGTCATCGGTCCGGCGTCTGCCGGGAGAGTCGCGACGAAGCGGCTATCCCACAGGGCTGGCATGCCGGGATCAAGGCGCCGTGGCGGCGCGGCGCGCGCGGTCTCGCGCACCACGAGGATGCGGCCGCGCCACGGTACGAACCGGCAGCCGCCGAGCGTGCGGGCACGGCTCGGCGAAACGGCGAGCGACAAGCGCAGCCGGGCGAGACGCTCGCGGCGCAACGGATAGCGCGCGCCGCCGATCGTACCGGCGACCCGGCCAAGCGCCCGCTCGCCGAGTTCGCCGGCCGCCAGCATCGGCGCCGGATCGACGATCGCGAAGCCGGCGGGATGCAGGGTCACCGCGCGAGCCAGCAAATCCGCCAGCGCACGCTCGCGTTCCACGCGCGCTTGGGCATTCGTCCGCAGCTCGGCCAGCGCCACCTCGCGCTTCTCGTTATCCATGTCCATCCGCAAGCGCGAACGTTCGAAAGCCGGGTTGCGGTTGCTCGGGTCGCGCAAATATTCCTGGCCCTCAGCATCGAGCAGCGCGGCAAGCCGTGCCCGCGGGACGCAGAGCAGCGGACGCACCACGCGCAGCTGTGGCAGCTCGCGCACCGCCGAGATGCCGGCGAGGCCGTCGACAAAGCTGCCGGCGCGGCGGCGGATCAGGTAGGTCTCGGCCTGATCCTCGCGGTGATGCGCGGTCAAAAGATGCAGACAGCCGCGCGCCGCGCACCACGCGGCAAGCAGGCGATAGCGCGCCACGCGCGCCGCTTCCTGAATCCCGGTGGCGGGCTTGTCGCCGTTCCAGACCAAGACCGCATGCGGAATGCCGCGCGCCTTGAGCCAGCCTCCGACGGTCGCCGCCTCGGCCGCGCTTCCCGCCCGCAAGCCGTGATCGACGGTCAGCGCCCAGGCCTCGCCGCCCCGCTCGCGTGCCCAGCGACCGACGAGGATCGCCAACGCCATGCTGTCGGGGCCGCCGGATACCGCGACGGCGACAAGTGGGCGCGGCTCGAAACCGCCGATCGCGGCAAGCGCGGCGGCGAATTCGGCCGTCGTCAGCGCCGGCACGGGCATATCAACAGCCGAGGCGCTTGCGCTCGGCACTGGCGCGTTCCTTGACCGCGGCACTGGAATTGGGGAATTGCTGATCGAGCTGAGCGAAGGCGACGCAGGCATTCTTCTTCTGGTCGGCCCGGGCCAGCGACATGCCGAGCTTCAGGAGGTCCTCCTCGGCCTTTGGCCCTTTCGGATAGCGCTTGTAGCCTTCGGCAAAGGCCGCGCTGGCTTCGGCATACTGATTGCGCACGAAATAAGTCTCGCCGAGCCAATACTGCGCGTTGGCGGCCAGCGGATCGTTCGGATGCTGCTGAATGAAGGCCTTTAACGCGGTTTCGGCGCCGGCATAGTCGGCCTGCTTCACCAGGCCGAACGCATGGTTGAATTGCTGCGCGGCCGAGCCGGGGGGCAGGGCCGCCTCGGTGGCGGCGGGGTCGGGTGCCGGAGGCGGCGGCTGCCGAGGCGGCCCCATGCCCGGCGGGGTCAGCGTATTGAAGATCGGCGAGGGTCCGGCCGCGCCGGGGGCCGGCACCAGCGCACCTGGCTGCGGCGGGAACGACGGTGGCGGCGCCCCGGCCCCGGCCAGCTTGTTTGGGCCCGGTGCGCCCGGCCGCGCGGGCGAAAAGCCGACCGACACATCGCCCGACATCTGGCTGACGCGGACATCGAAATCCGAATTGATCTGCTCGACCCGCTGTCTCAGTTGCTCGAGGCCGTTGGCGACTTGCTCGACCCGGCCGGTCAGCCCGCGCATCTGCTCTTCGAGCCTTTCCATGCGGATCTCGATGTCGACGGCATTGCCCGAGGCAACGCCCGGTGCGCCGGGTGCTGCCGTCGGCGCCCCGCGATAGACCTGACGCTGCAGCATGTTGAGGTCGCGTTCGATGCGGTCGAGCCGCGCCTGGGTCGCCGCGTCCTGGCTATAAGCGGCGGCGGGCAATACCGCGACGGCGAGCAGAACGGCCAATCCGAAGCGGGAACAGAGGAAAATCGAATGCCGGACCATAAGATGCCTCGCGCAACCAGCGGACGATCCGACCCGCACCGATACCCCGCTCAGCCGATCCACCGGTCGCCCAATAAAGCGATAGCGCCGGTTTTAGGCAAAACGAGGGCGCCGTGCGGCCTTCCGCAGCAGGCGCCCTCGGTGTCCCGCACCTTGCGGCCGGCTAGCCGCCGTTGACGGTGGTGATCGCGACGCGGTTCTGGGCGTAGCCCTCCTCGCTCGACCCGACGACAATCGGCCGCTCCTTGCCGTAGCTGATCGTCTTGATGCGCGCCGCCGGGACGCCGAGCGCGATCAGCACGTTCTTCACCGCGGCCGCTCGGCGCTCGCCGAGCGCCAAATTGTATTCGCGCGTGCCGCGCTCATCGCAGTGACCCTCGATCGTGACGGTCACCTGCCCATAGCGCTGCAGCCACTGCGCCTGGCGTTGTAGGATCTCCTGGCCCTCGGACGAGATGTCGGAGTGGTCATAAGCGAAAAACACGCGATCACCTGCGGTCGCCGCCAGATCCTGCTGTGAGCCCGGGGCGAAGCTGCCTGGTCCGCCCATCGCGTGCGGCGCCGGGCCGCCCGGCTGGGCCGGCGGGGTGCTGCTGCAAGCGGCGAGCAGAAGCACCGCGGCAGTTATCCCGATCACTCTTATAATCATCGTTTAATCTCCTTCAGCGGATCGGTTGATGAGGCCCCAGTAACGGAGGCGGTCGGACGCATGATTGGCGTTATTCGCGAACGGGTTACCAAACGCCGAGGCGCAAGGCGCGCGGACTATACCCCCAATACCTAGCGAAGCAAGGGCGACCATGCCGGATCGGAAGCATCGCCCGGGGTCGGTACCTCGCGCTGATTAGAGCCGGTCAAGTCAATCGTGAATAACCGCGAGCCGCCCCCTTGCCCGTTCTTGCTGGTCGGGCTGCCGCGGAAGTACATCAGGACCCGGCCATTGGGCGCCCAGGTCGGTCCCTCGACCAGGAAGTCCTGGGTCAGCAGCCGCTCTCCCGACCCGTCGGGATGCATCACGCCGATAAAGAAGCTGCCGCCGTCCATCTTGGTGAAGGCGATCAGATCGCCGCGCGGCGACCACACCGGCGTCGCATATTTGCCCGAGCCGAAGCTGATGCGCTGGATGCCGCCGCCGTCGGCGTTCATCACATAGAGCTGCTGCGAGCCGCCGCGGTCGGAGTTGAACGCAATCTTGGTGCCGTCGGGCGAAAAGCACGGCGAGGTGTCGATCGCCGCGCCGTCGGTCAGCCGCGTCATGTGGCGGGTGCGCAGGTCGAGCGTGTAGATGTTGCTGGCGCCGTTCTCGCTGCGGCTCAGCACCACCCGGTTGCCATCCGGAGAAAAGCGCGGCGCGAACGACATGCCCGGGAAGTCGCCGATCGACTCCTGCTGGTTGGTATCGATGTTGTAGAGGTAGACGCGCGGTACGCCGGCGCCATAGGACAGGTAGGTGATCTCCTGTACTGACGGTGAGAAGCGCGGCGTCAGCACGAGCGAGCGGCCGTCGGTCAGGTACTGATTGTTGGCGCCGTCCTGATCCATGATCGCTAGGCGCTTGACGCGCAGCTGGGCCGGCCCCGACTCGGCGATATAGACGATGCGGGTGTCGAAATAGCCGTCCTCGCCGGTGATGCGCTTATAGATTTCGTCGGCGATGATGTGCGCGATGCGCCGCCAGTTCTGCCGCGTCGTCGTGTAAGCAAAGCCGGCGAGTTGCGCCTCGGCGCCGACATCCCACAGCCGGAACTCGACCCGCGCCTTGCCGTCGGGCTGCATCTGCACGGTCCCCGTGACCAGCGCCTGCGCGTTGATCTGCCGCCAGGCGCCGAATTGCGGCGGGCCGCCGGTCGACACGTCCTGGATGAAGCTCTTCGGGTCGAGCGGCTGGAACAGGCCCGAGCTCTGCAGATCGTTCGATACGACGCCGACGATGTCGCGACCCATCTGCCCGGCATCGCCATCGCCTGGGAAGGCCGGGATCGCGATCGGCACCGGCTGCGACACGCCATGGGTGATGTCGATGTGCAGCTCGGCGCGCGCGCCCGGCGCCGCCAGCAGCAGCACGACGATCGCGCCAAAAGACGCGCGCAAAGTTCCCCTGAGTCGGCTCATTGGATGTCCTTTGGGCTGAAGTCGACGACGAGGTCCTTCCACGTCGCGTATTTGTCCGCCGGCAGCTTCAACGGCGTGCAGTTCGGATTGAAGAAGGCGCGCCGGGCGCTTTCCGCCGCGGCACGGAACAACGGGTCGCTGTTGGCCCGCGCCTGATCGACGATCGTCGCCTGGCTGACGGTGCCGTCGGGCTGGACCGCGGCGCGGATCTCGACGACCAGATCCTTGGCGTCGCGCGCGCCGGCATTGATGTTCCAGCAGCGCGCGATCTGCTCGCGGACGAGATCGAGCTCGCTGGCCGTGAGCTGGCTGCCGAGCGGCGCGTGCGGCTGCGACGAGGGCGGCGCGGCGGCGGCGACCTGCTGGCGACGCGGCGTGGCGTCTTGCTGCGGGATCGGCGCGACCTTGGTGAGGTTCTTCAGCAGCGAGTCGAAGGCGGCGGCGTCGGTCTTCTTGTCCGGCGGCTGATTGGCTTGCGCGAGTTGCTGCGATTGCGCCTTGGGCTCGGGCTTCGGCTTCGGTTCCGGCTTGGGCGGAGGCGGAGGCGGTGGCGGCGCCTGGGCCTCGGCAGGCTTCGGCGGCGGCGGTGGCGGCGGGATGTCCTGCGGTTGAGGCGTCTGCTGCGCCAGGGTCGGCGCCGGAGGCGGCGGCGTCGCCGAGGGCGGCGCTGCCGGGGTCGGCGGCGGTGGTTCGGGTTTCGGCACCGGGACCGGCGCCGGCGCGGCGTTGACCGGCGTATCGGGCTTGGCGTTCGGCTTTGGCAGGTTGGGGTTGAGCTTGGTCGCGTGAGTTTCCGGCGCGATCGTCACCAACTCGACGGCGATCGGCTGATCCTCGGGGACCGGCGGTCGGAACAAGGTCGGCAGGCCGACGATGATCAGGACGAAGATGCCGAGATGCATCGCCGCCGACAGCGCCATGCCGCCGCGCGGCATCGGGTCCGGCGATTCCGGGTCGAGCATCAACGCGCGGTCGAGCACCACGACGCTCATCGGCTTCCATCCGCCATCGACCCGCGGCCGGCCGCGTCAGCGCCCGCTGGGAGGCGCCGGCGTCGGAGGCGTCGACGTCTGCCCCTTCGGGGCCTCGGCGACGAGCGAGACCTTGCGGAACCCGGCATTGCTGATGAGGCTCATCACTTCGAGCACCCGCCCGTAATTGATGTCCTTGTCGCCGCGCACATAAAGCACCGCGTCGGGGTTGGCGCCGGTGATCGCCTGCAGCCGGCTGACCAGCGTATCGATCGGCACGCTGGATTCCTGGATGAAGATCGCGCCGTCCTTGTTGACGGTGATGACCGTCGGCTCTTTCGGCTCGTTGATCGGCGGCGCCGCGGTCTGCGGCAGGTCGACCGGCACGCCGACGGTCAAAAGCGGCGCCGTCACCATGAAGACGACGAGCAGCACCAGCATGACGTCGACCAGCGGCGTGACGTTGATCTCGGACATCGGCCGATAGCGGCCGCAGCCGTTGCCCCTGGTTTGGCTTACCGCCATGCCTCAGGGCCTCTCGTCGAGCTGGCGCGACAGGATCGCGCTGAATTCCGACGCGAACGCCTCGAGCCGGCCGGCATAGCGGTTGAAATCGCCCGACAGCTTGTTGTAGGCGATGACCGCGGGGATCGCCGCGACGAGACCGAGCGCGGTGGCGAACAGCGACTCGGCGATGCCGGGCGCCACGACCGCGAGGCTCGTGTTCTTCGACGCGGCGATCGACTGGAAGCTGTCCATGATGCCCCAGACCGTGCCGAACAGGCCGACAAACGGCGCGGTCGAGCCGACCGTCGCGAGATAGCTCATGAAGCGCTCGGCGCGATCCATTTCGCGCCCGACCGTCACGTTCATCACCCGCTCGATGCGTTGCTGCAGGCTTGCGCGCATCACCGCGGTGCCGAGCAATCCTTTCGCCGCGCTGCGCCGCCATTCGCGCATCGCCGCAGCGAACACCGCGCTCATCGGATCCACCGGGCGCTGGCCGACGCGATCGAAGAGGTCGTCGAGCGAGCCGCCCGACCAGAAGGTCTCCTCGAAGCTCGCCGCCGATTGGCGCAATCGCCGCAAGCGCAGCGCCTTGTCGAAGATCACCGCCCACGACCAGAACGAGGCAAGCAGCAGGATCAGCATCACCAGCTTGACAATGATGTCGGACTGCGCGGCCAGATCGAGGATGGAGAGGCTGTGGACCACTGTCCCGGGAAGCTGAGCGGTTTCGAGGGGCTGCATTATTGGCGGCCTTTTATGGCGTCTTTCGGGCAAGAATCATGCGAATGAGGGCACAACTAAGGCGCGGACGGGTCGCCGGCGAGCCGGTCGCTCGCCAGGACGGCGCGCAGCGCGCTCGGCAGGCGGCGCGGCCGTCCATCGCGGCCGATGCAGGCCACGAGCACGTCGAGATCGACCAGCACCTTGCCGTCCCGGCAAATCTGCTGATGCGCCTCGAGGGTCGCCGCACCGACATCGGTAAGCCGGGTATCGACGGTCAGCGCATCTTCGAGGCGGGCCGGTGCGCGGAACTCGACCGAGCAACGGCGGACCGCGAAACCGACCCCATCTTCCGCGCGTAGCCTTTGGTGTGGAAAGCCCAGACTGCGCAACATCTCGCTGCGCCCGCGCTCGGCGAATTTGAGGTAGTTGGCGTGATAGACCATGCCGGCAGCATCGGTGTCTTCATAATAGACGCGCAGCGGCAGGGTATGGGCGAGCGCGCTCACGGCAACTCGTCCTCGGCCGGCTGCAGCGGCGCCAGCAATTCGAACTGGCCGGGGATGCTCACGGGCTGCGGTAGATCAAGATGGCGGTAGGCGATCTCGGTCAGCATGCGGCCGCGCGGGGTGCGGTGCACAAACCCCTCCTGCACCAGATAGGGCTCGATGACCTCCTCGATGACGTCGCGCTGGTCGCCGAGCGCCGCCGCCATCGTCTCGACCCCGACCGGTCCGCCGCCGTAATTCTCGGCGATGCAGCGCAGGTAGCGCCGATCCATGCCGTCGAGACCGCGGCCATCGACATCGAGCCGGGCCAGGGCGCGGTCGGCGGTGTCGGCATCGATCGACGCCCAGCCCTGCATCGCGGCGAAATCGCGGATGCGGCGCAGCAGGCGCATCGCGACGCGCGGCGTGCCGCGGGCGCGGCGGGCGATCTCGGCGGCGCCATCGGGTTCGAGCGCCAGAGCCAGCACGCGGGCGCCGCGCGCGACGATCAGCGCCAGCTCGGCAGGCTCGTAGAACACCAGGCGCAGCGGTATCCCAAAGCGCTCGCGCAACGGCCGGGTGATCAGGCCCGAGCGGGTCGTCGCGCCGATCAGGGTAAAGGGCGGCAGGTCGATGCGCACCGAGCGCGCGCCGGGCCCCTCGCCGATGATCAGGTCGAGCTGGAAATCCTCCATCGCCGGGTAGAGCACTTCCTCGACCGCCGGCATCAGCCGGTGGATCTCGTCGATGAACAGGATGTCGTGCGGCTGAAGGCTGGTGAGCAACGCGGCGAGGTCGCCGGCGCGCTGAATGACCGGGCCGGAGGTCGCGCGGAAACCGACCCCGAGCTCGCGCGCGACGATCTGCGCCAGCGTGGTCTTGCCGAGCCCCGGCGGCCCGAAGAACAGGACGTGATCGAGCGCCTCGGCGCGGCTCTTCGCGGCGCCGATGAAGATCGCGAGGTTGTCGCGCAGCTGGCGCTGGCCGACGAAATCGGCGAGCGATTGGGGACGGATCGTGGCGTCGGGCGCGTCCTGTCCGCCGGGCTCGGGCGCGACGAGGCGCTCGGTCAGACGATCCGGTACGGCGCTCACGTCGCGATCTCGCTGGCGGTCTGGGCGAGCGCGCCTTGGGCCAGCTCCTGCAACCCGGCGCGGATCAGCGCGTCGACCTTGGCGCCGTCACCCAAGCGGCGCGACGCGGCGGCGACCGCGCCGAACGCCTCGGCGCGGCGATAGCCGAGGTTGACCAGGGCCGAGACCGCGTCGCCGGTGGGACCGGCATCGATCGCAACAGGCGCCGGCGCAGCGGCGTTGGTCGCGGCGAGCGCCAGCCCGCCGACCTTGTCGCGCAGCTCGTTGACGATGCGCGCCGCGAGCTTGGGCCCGACCCCATCGGCGCGCGCCAGCATCGCCTTGTCCTGACTGACGATCGCCAGGGTCAGGTCATTCGGCCCGACCGCCGAGAGGATCGCCAGCGCCAAGCGCGCGCCGACCCCCTGAACGGTGATAAGCAGCCGGAACCAGTCGCGCTCGGCGACATCGAAAAAGCCGTAAAGATGGATGTGATCCTCGCGGACATGCGTCTCGACGAGGAGCCGCGCGGCGCCGCCCGGCGCCGGCAATTGCCCCAAGGTGCGGGTCGAGCAGAAGCACAGATATCCGACGCCGCCGACATCGATCACCGCGCCGTCGGGGCCGATATGGTCGAGGATGCCGGTAAGCTTGGCGATCATCGCGCGGCCGTCCAAGCATTCATCGTGCCGGCGTGGTGAGCGTGGCAAATCGCGACCGCCAAGGCGTCGGCGGCGTCGGCCTTGACCACGGTGCAGCCCGGCAACAGCCGCCGCACCATCAGCTCGACCTGTGATTTCTCGGCGTGACCGGCGCCGACCACGGATTTCTTGACCATGTTCGCCGAATACTCGGCGACCTTGAGGCCGCGTTCGGCCGGCGCCAGCAGCACGACGCCGCGGGCGACCCCGAGCTTCAGGGTCGAGGCCGCGTTCTTGTTGACAAAGGTCTCCTCGACCGCGGCTTCGTCGGGCCGGAAGCGCTCGATGATTTCGTTGACTTGGCGGAACAGCACGACCAGCCGCTCGCCGAGCGACAAATTCACCGGCGCGCTGGCGACGCCGTCGGCGACATGCGTCAGACGGTTGCCGGCGACATCGATAATCCCCCAGCCGGTGTGGCGAAGGCCGGGATCGAGACCGAGAACGCGCATCTCGCTTAAGCGCTCAGCCGGGTGATGACGTCTTCAGCCACTTCGAAATTGGCGTAAACGTTCTGCACGTCGTCGCTGTCTTCCAGGGTTTCGAGCAGCTTGAAGAGGCTCGTCGCGGTCTCTTCGTCGATCGGCGACGAGGTTTTCGGCCGCCACACTAGGCGCGCCGACTCGGCCGCGCCGAAGCGCTGCTCGAGCGCGTCGCGAACGTCGTTGAAATCGTCGATCCCGGACAGCACGACATGGCGCTCGGCGTCGCTCTCGACATCGCTGGCGCCGGCTTCGATCCCGGCGTCGAGCATGTCGTCGGCGCTCGCGGCCGAGACCGGGTAAACGATCTCGCCGACCCGGTCGAACATGAAACTCACAGAGTTGGTCTCGCCGAGCGCGCCCGAGGATTTGGTGAAGGCGGCGCGGATGTCGCTGGCGGTGCGGTTGCGGTTGTCGGTCAGCGCCTCGACGATGACCGCGACGCCGCCGGGGCCGTAGCCCTCGTAGCGCACCTCGTCATAATTTTCGCCGCCCTCGGCGCCGGCGCCGCGCTTGATCGCGCGCTCGACCGTGTCCTTCGGCATGTTGGCCTGGCGCGCGGCCAGCACCGCGGCGCGCAGCCGCGGATTGGAGGCCGGATCGGGCAGCCCCATCCGCGCCGCCGTGGTCAATTCCCGGATGAGCTTGGTGAACACCTTTCCGCGCTTTTTGTCCTGCGCGCCCTTGCGGAACATGATGTTCTTGAACTGCGAATGGCCGGCCATCCAAAACCCATCCCCTCAATGCTCTTCAGCCTGGCCGAGAATGCGCAGCACGAGCCGTTGTCGCAACAGCGCGGCCTAACAAGTTAATATGGCAGCATTGGGGCGCCTCGGCGAAACCGGGAGGAGAGTTGTCGCCATTCCCGCGAGTTGCCGGAATAGCGGCGGCCAAGTACCAGCCAATAAAGGCGAATCGCTCGGTTCAGTTGGCGGCTTCGGCCGCTTCCTCGCCGCCGTAGCGGGCGGAGAGATCGGCGACCTCCTCGGGCGCGATCTTCTTGAACAGCGGCGGCGGCACTTCGTAGCGATGGCCGGGGGGCAAGGCGCGCAATTCGGCCGCCGCGTCGGTCGGCCAATAGGCTTGCGCGATCTCGACGCCGAGGCATTTCCGCAGCCGGGCGCAGGTATCCGGGATGATCGGCGAGCCAACGATCGCGTAAAGCCGCGCCAGGTTGAAGGCTGTCCGCAGGATTACCGCCGCGCGGTCGCGGTCGTTCTTGATCGCGGTCCACGGCGCGGCGCGGTCGACATAGACATTGCCGAGCGTCCACAACTCCTTGAGTTCGGCTGCGGCGCGGCGCAGTTGCATGCCTTCGAGATTGGCCGTGTAGCGTGCCAGCGTCGCCTGCAGCGCGTTGGCGAGCTCCTGCTCCATCGGGCCCGGCTCGCCGCCTTCCGGCACCGCGTCGCCGAAGCGGGCGCTGGCGAACCTCAGGCAGCGGTTGACGAAATTGCCGAAAGTGTCGGCGAGGTCCTTGTTGCACACCCCGGCGAAGCCGCCGAAGGTGAACGAGGCGTCGTCGGTCTCGGGCGCGTTGGCGACGAGCCAGTAGCGCCAGTAATCGGACGGATATTCCTCGAGCGCCTGGTCGAGAAAGATGCCGCGCCGCTGGCTGGTTGAGAACTTGCCGCCGTAGAACGTGAGCCAGGAAAAGCCCTTGATGTAGTCGGCAAGCTTCCACGGCTCGCCGGCCCCGAGGATCGTCGCCGGAAAGCTGACCGTGTGGAACGGCACATTGTCCTTGGCCATGAACTCGACGTAGCGCACGTCGTCGGCGTCGTACCACCAGCGGCGCCAGTCGCGGCCGGGCGCGGCGTCGGCCCATTCCTTGGTCGCGCCGATATATTCGATCGGCGCGTCGAACCAGACGTAGAACACCTTGCCCTCGAAACCGGGCCGGTCGACCGGCACGCCCCATTTGAGATCGCGGGTGATGCCGCGGTCCTGCAGCCCCTCCTTGAGCCAAGCCTTGGCGATCGAGCTGACGAGGAGCGGCCAGTCCTGCCGCGAGTCGATCCATTCCTCGACCCTGTCCGCGAGCTCCGGGAGCTTCAAAAACAGATGCTTGGTCTGGCGGACTTCGAGATTGCGGCTGCCGGAAATCGCCGAGCGCGCCTCGACGAGATCGGTCGGTTCGAGGAGCCGGGTGCAGTTCTCGCACTGGTCTCCGCGCGCGTTGGCGTAGCCGCAATGCGGGCAGGTGCCGATGATGTAACGGTCGGGCAGGAAGCGGCCGTCATCGACCGAATACACCTGCGGCAGCGTCCGCTCCTCGATAAAGCCGGCATCGTCGAGACGGTGGTAAAAATGATTGGTCAGCTCATGGTTCTGCGGCGACGAACTGCGCCCGAAATAATCGAACGACAGCGCGAACTCGCGGTAGATCGCGGCCTGGATCTCATGCTGCTGAGCGCAATACTCCGCGACCGGCTGGCCGGCTTCGAGCGCGGCGATCTCGGCCGGGGTGCCGTGCTCGTCGGTGGCGCAGATGAACAGCACCTCGTTGCCGGTCGCGCGCATGAAGCGGGCATAGACATCGGCGCTCAGCATCGAGCCGATCAAATTGCCGAGATGCTTGATGCCGTTGATGTACGGCAGCGCCGAGGTGATGAGGACTTTGGCCATGAGTCGATCTATATCACGGCAGCGGCACGTGCTGCGCAAGCCGGCCGCCAAGGCGTACCGGCTCGATGCGGGTCGCGAGCCCGGTCGCATCGTCGGTGACGATGAACGCGCCACACAGCGTCGCCTCGCCCTCGGCGACCTGCGGCTTCTTGTCCGGCACCTGTGTCACGAAACGGCGCACCGAAGCCGCCTTGTCCATGCCGATGACCGAGTCGTAATTGCCGCACATGCCGGTGTCGCTGAGATAGGCGGTGCCGCCGGGGAGGATCAGCGCGTCGGCGGTCGGGATGTGGGTGTGGGTGCCGATCACCGCCGAGACGCGGCCATCGGCGAAATGGCCGAACGCGGTCTTCTCGCTCGTCGCCTCGGCGTGGAAGTCGACGATGATCGCGGCGCCGCTGCCCAGCGCGTGGCCGGCGAGCGTCGCGTCGAGCGCGCGGAACGGGTCGTCGAGCGCCTCCATGAACAGCCGGCCCATCAGATTGACGACGAAGACGCTGCGGCCGTCGGCAAGTTTATGCCGGTAGCTGCCTTCGCCCGGTGTGCCGGGCGGGAAGTTGGCCGGGCGCAGCACGCACGGGTCGCGTTCGATATAGGGGATGATCTCGCGCTGGTCCCAGACATGGTTGCCGGTGGTGAGAATGTCGGCGCCGGCATCGTAAAGCTCGCCGCAAATCTTCTCGGTGAGGCCGAAGCCATGCGCCGCGTTCTCGGCATTGACGATCGCTACGTCGATCAGCAGGTCGCGCCTCAGCTGCGGAAGATGCGTCTTCACCGCCTCGCGGCCGGGACGGCCGACGACATCGCCGCAGAGGAGGATGTTCATGAAACCTCTCCGTCATTGCGAGGAGCGCACAGCGCGACGCGGCAATCTCGATGGGAGTGCGCACCCGGCATGAGATTGCTTCGCTCCGCTCGCAATGACGATACGTGAAGTACGAGCGGAGCCGCCTCGGCCGTCGGCCTTTGAATTCCCTCGTGGCCCGCCTTAGCAGGTGGGAGCCATATACCGGAACCAAGGCTCCGACAGGGACAGCCCCCTTGAGGTAGGAATCGGCCCCAGGGTATTTAGGCCTAACGCACCGCGCAGCCCCGCTCGCAGCCCTATTAGCTAGGTAGTTTCGAGGCGCGCCGCAATGCTTTCGATCCGCTGGGCGATGCCGCGAATGCCGCTCGCCATCGCCGCCGACCCGTCGAGACCGCCGGTGCGGCCAAGGTGGCGCTCGTTCTGGACCAGATCATTGGTGTCGGAAAGCTCGTCAGCGATAACCAGCGCGGCCAACAGAATGAGCCGCGCCTCACCGATCTGACCATGCGCCTTGACGAAGTCGCCGATCTTGCCGTCGACGTACTGGGCGAGACGCCGGATGCGCGGTTCCTCGCCGTCGGCCACGGTAAGCTCGAAGGCGCGGCCATTGACCGTGACGACGACCTGCGCCATCTCAGCAATCCCCCTTGAGCACCTGGCCGATCTTGTCGAGCGCCGCCTCAACGCGCGCGACGATCTGGGCGGCGGTCTCCTCGACCCTGGCGGTTTCCGCGGCGCGCTGAGCCTGCAGCCGTACTGCCGCGTCGCTGTCGCCCAATCGCGGCGCGGCCTCGAGGCGCAAAACCGCACGCTCGAGCTCCGCGAGGGCCTCGTCAAGTTCGCTCATAGCGCCAATCTATGCCGACCAGCGCAAGGCGCGTCAACGCACTAGCGGCAAGTTTTTCGCAGCGCGATGGAAGTCAGCGCACCCGTTCGTATTTCTGCAACGAGCGGATGTAATCGGGCCGCGGCGTGTCCGGATAGAATTGCGGCCACTGCGTCCAGGACACCTCGCCGACATAGAGATCGCCGCGCGAGTCGACCGCCATCCCATGCGGGCCGAGGAACGCGGTCGCCTCGGTTCCAGCAAGCCGATCGCCGAAACGCGACAAGAGATTGCCCTTGTGATCGACGATACTAACGCGGGGCCCGAGATTGCCGACAAAGCGGTTGACCGACTGCACCGGCCCCAGCTCACCGATAAAGCAGACTGGATTGTGGACGAAATCCATGTACATGCCGCACGGCCGGTGCAGATTGTTCCACTGCGCTTCGTACTTGCCGTTGCCGTCGAACACCTGGACGCGGTGGTTCTCACGGTCGGCGACATAAACCCAACCGTCGGCGTCGGTGCAGATGTTATGGACGATGTTGAACTCACCCGGCTGCGTCCCGGACTCGCCCCACGACATCAGCAATTTGCCGTCGGGCGAATATTTGTGGACGCGCGAGTTGCCGTAGCCGTCGGAGACGTAGATCTCGCCCTTCGGCGACAGCGCGGTGTGGGTGCAGCGGTGGAACGGCTCGCCCGACATGTAGGGCGCCGGTTTGCCGGGGACCCCCAGCTCGAGCAGCACCTTGCCGTCCTCGAGCCGGCATTTCCGCACGAAGCTGCCGCCATCGTCGGTCAGGTAAATCGAGTCGTCCGGGCCCATATGGACGCCGTGGGCGCGCGGATATTGCCCCTCGCCCCACGAGCGGAGGAAATTTCCCTGGCGGTCGAACACCATCATCGGGTGCTCGCCGCGGTTGAACACATAGACATTGTCGTTCTTGTCGGTGCCGACGGCGCCGACTTCCTTGAACGACCAGCCCGCGGGGAGCTTCGCCCAGTTCTCGATGATTCGGTATTTGTAATCGCCCGATCCGACGATGATCGCCATGACTCGTCTCCTTAGTGGATGCGCTCGTATTTCTGCAACGCCCGCAGCCCTGGCGGATGCGGCTGGCCGGGAAACAAGCCCGGCCACAAGGTCCAACAGACCTCGCCAACATAAAGGTCGCCGCGCGAATCGACCGCGAGCCCATGCGGCCCGATGAACGAGGTCGGCGCGGTCCCGGCAAACGGATCGCCGATCCGCGACAGCAGCTTACCTTGGTTGTCGACGATGCTGACACGAGGCCCGAGATTGGCGTTGAGGCGGTTGACCGAAAGCTCGCCGATATAGCAGACCGGCTGATGCGCGTAGGGCATGCACAGGCCGCAGGGACGATGCAAATTGTTCCACTGCGCCTCGTACTTACCGTTGCCGTCAAAGACCTGGACGCGGTGGTTCTCACGGTCGGCGACATAGACCCAGCCGTCGGCGTCGGTGCAGATGTTGTGGACGAGGTTGAACTGGCCAGGATCGCTGCCGGGCTCGCCCCACGAGAACAGCAATTTGCCGTCAGGCGAATATTTGTGAACCTTGGCGTTGCCGTACCCGTCGGATACATAAATCTCACCGTTGGGCGAGAGCGCGGTGTGTGTGCAACGGTTGAACGGCTCGCCGCTCAGATACGGAGCCGGCGTGCCGGGGATGCCGAGTTCCAGCAACACCTTGCCGTCGAGCGAGCATTTGCGCACGAAATGCCCGCCATCGTCGGTGAGGTAGATCGAGTCGTCGGGGCCCATGTGGACGCCGTGCGCGCGTGGGTATTGGCCCTCGCCCCACGAGCGCAGGAAATTACCGTCACGGTCGAACACCATCATCGGGTGCTCGCCACGGCTGAAGGCGTAGACGTTGTCGTTGCGGTCCACGCCGACCGCGGCAACCTCCTTGAAGGACCAGCCATCGGGGAGCTTTGCCCAGTTCTCGATGATTCGGTATTTGTAATCGCCCGATCCGACGATGATCGCCATGGCCGGTCCTCCCCAATGCGGACTGTCATGAAACCTAGCCAAAGCGCTGGTAGGAGACAATCGGCGCAGCGATGACGGTGCCATGCACCAAGCGTTTGCGGTCTGGGCAATGCAAGGTAGACTGATGCCATGAGCGATCTCCCTCCCCTTCCCATCCCCCGCGACCCTCACTTACGCCGCATGGCCAACGCCTTGCGCGCCCTCGCCATGGACGCCGTCGAAAAGGCGAAATCCGGGCATCCCGGCATGCCGATGGGCATGGCGGATATCGCGACCGTGCTGTTCGGCCGGTTTCTCAACTTCGATCCGACCGTGCCCGATTGGCCCGACCGCGACCGGTTCGTGCTATCGAACGGGCACGGCTCGATACTGCTCTATGGGCTGTTGCACCTGACCGGCTACGCCGACATGACGATCGACGAGCTGCAGCATTTCCGCCAGCTCGGCAGCAAGACCGCTGGCCATCCCGAGCGCGGCCTCGCAACCGGGATCGAGACGACGACAGGACCGCTCGGCCAGGGCATCGCCAATTCGGTCGGCATGGCGCTCGCCGAGCGCCGGCTCGCCGCCGAGTTCGGCGACGATGTCGTCAACCACCGGACCTACGTGTTCTGCGGCGACGGCTGCCTGATGGAGGGGATCAGCCACGAGGCGATATCACTGGCTGGGCATCTGCGGCTCAACAAGCTGACCGTGTTGTGGGACAACAACTCGATCACGATCGACGGCGCGACCAGCCTTTCCGTTTCCGACAACCAGATCACGCGCTTCGAGTCGCATGATTGGGTGACCAAGCAGATCGACGGCCACGACCACGGAGAGATCGCCGCCGCACTCGAATGGGCGCAGAGCCAGGACCGGCCGAGCCTCATCGCCTGCAAAACGATCATCGGTTTCGGCGCGCCGACCAAGGCCGGCACCGCGGCCGTTCATGGCACCGCGCTCGGCGCCGAGGAGATCAAGGGCGCGCGCGAACGGCTCGGCTGGGAGTACCCGCCGTTCGTCATCCCGGACGACGTGCAGCAGTGGTGGCACGGGGTCGGCGCGCGCGGCGCGGCGACGCGGAAGGACTGGGAAGGCCGGGTCGCCAAGCTCGACGGCATGAAGCGCTCGGAGTTCCTGCGCCGCCGGAGCGGCAAGCTGCCGGCTGATCTGGGCGCGACGATCGCAGGAATCTGCGAGGATTTCCGGTTGCAGAACGCCAAGATCGCGACCCGCCAGGCCTCGGGCGCGTCGCTCGATGCGCTGGTGCCAGCAGTGCCGGAGCTGATCGGCGGGTCGGCCGACCTGACGCCGTCGAACAATACCAAGGCCAAAGGCGAAACCGAGGTGACGCCGGGCAATTTCTCCGGCCGCTACATTCATTTCGGCATCCGCGAGATGGGCATGGCCGCGGCGATGAACGGGATCGCCGCGCATGGCGGGCTCATTCCCTATGGCGGCACATTCCTGACCTTCACCGATTACGCGCGGGGGGCGATCCGCTTGTCGGCGCTGATGGAGGTCGGGGTCATCTACGTGATGACGCACGATTCGATCGGGCTGGGCGAGGACGGGCCGACGCATCAGCCAGTCGAGCACCTGGCGGCGCTGCGCGCGATCCCGCATCTCAACGTGTTCCGCCCGGGCGACGCGGTCGAGACCGCCGAATGCTGGCAACTGGCGCTGGAAAACCGGCACGCGCCGTCGATCCTCGCGTTGACCCGCCAGGCGCTGCCCTTGCTGCGCACCGAGGCGCACGCCGAGAACCGCTCCGCGCAGGGCGCCTACGTGCTGGCCGAGGCCGACGGCGAGCGCCAGGTCACGTTGCTCGCCACCGGCTCCGAGCTCCCGATCGCCGCGCTCGCGCGCGATGCCCTGATGGCGCAGGGCATCCGGGTCGCCCTGGTCTCGATGCCTTGCTGGAAACTGTTCGAGGCGCAGGACGAGAAATACCGCAGCGCGGTGCTGGGCAGCGCGCCGCGGGTCGGAGTCGAGGCGGCGGTGCGCTTTGGCTGGGACCGCTGGCTTGGGGAGCGCTCGGCCTTTGTCGGCATGAGCAGCTTCGGCGCCTCGGCGCCGATCGAGGCGCTGTATCCGCATTTCGGCATCACCGCGGAGAAGGTTGCGGAGGCCGCCAAGTCGCTCCTTTGAGACGATAACGCGGCAAGATTGGTGGATGCGCCTCGATGAAGGTCGGTCTGTTCATCAACACGCAGTTCCCCGAGGGTTTCAACGTCGCGGACCGCGTCCCCGAGATCGTCGAGCAGGTGCGCGCGGCGCGCGACGCTGGTTTTGCGTCGCTGTGGTTCCCGCATCACTGGCTGACCCACCCGATGCAGATGCTGCAGATCACGCCGCTGATGGGCTATGTCGCGGCGCATGCGCAGGGCATGACGATCGGGCCGAACATCCTGATCCTGCCGCCGCTCAACCCGATGCATGTCGCCGAGGAAGCCGCGACGCTCGACGTGCTGACCGGCGGCAACTACATCCTCGGCCTTGGCCTCGGTTATCGCCAGCCGGAGTTCGAGGCGTTCGGCATCCCCCTCGCCGAGCGCGCGCCGCGGTTCAACGAGGCGATCGCGCTGATGCGCCGGTTGTGGACCGAGGACCGGGTGAGCCACCAGGGCCGGTTCTACACAGTCAACGACGCCGGGATCAGCCTGAAGCCGGTTCGCCCCGGCGGGCCGCCGATCTACATCGCCGGGCAGGCCGACGTTTCGGTGCGGCGCGCGGCGCGGATCGGCGACGCCTGGCTCATCGTCAACAGCAGCGGGCTCGGCAAGATCGCGCCGCTGATGCAAACCTATCGCACGGCACTGACGGAATTCGGCCGCACGCCGATCGAGTTCCCGATCACCGTCGAATGCTATGTCGGGGCGCGGCAGGCGACGGCGCACGAGGAATGCCGCGGGCCGCTTGAATACAAGTACAACGCCTATGCTGCCTGGGGGCTGGAGGACCGCACCTCGGCGTCGTTCACGGATTTCGCGCGCGACCGGTTCATCATCGGCGACAAAAGTTCGGTGAAGGAGGAGATCGCGCGCTATCGCGAGCTGCTCGGGGTCGATCACTTCATCATGCGCTGCCAGTGGCCGGGGCTGCCGCAGGAACAGGTGCTGGGGTCGATCAAGCGCCTCGGCGAGATCTTCGCATCGTAGGGATTTGGACAGCGCCGAATTTGTTTTAAGCTGGACCCAAGGTTTCACAGAGGGATACGAACATGGCGATCAGGGTTGGGATCAACGGGTTCGGCCGGATCGGCCGGCTGGTATTCCGCGCGGCCATGGAGCATGCCAACAAGGAGATCGAAATCGTCGGCATCAACGATCTCGGTCCGGTTGAGACCAATGCGCACCTGTTGCGCTACGACAGCGTGCACGGACGCTTTCCCGGCGAGGTGACGACCGGCGAGAACTGGCTGGATGCCGGCCGCGGCAAGGTTCGGGTCACCGCCGAGCGCGATCCGGCGAAGCTGCCGTGGAAGGAGCTTGGGGTCGATGTCGCGCTCGAATGCACCGGCATTTTCACCAAGCGCGAGGCCGCCGCGAAGCACCTCGAGGCCGGCGCAAAGAAGGTCATCATCTCCGCCCCGGGCGAGGGGGCCGATTTCACCGTCGTCATGGGGGTCAACCACGACGAGCTGAGCGCCAAGCATCAGGTCATCTCGAACGCGTCGTGCACGACCAATTGCCTGGCGCCGGTCGCCTATGTGCTGCACCAGGGGATCGGCATCGAGCGCGGGTATATGACGACGATCCACTCCTATACCGGCGATCAGAATACGGTCGACACGCTGCACAGCGATCTGCGGCGGGCGCGCGCCGCGGCGCTTTCGCTGATCCCCACCTCGACCGGCGCGGCCAAGGCGGTGGGGCTCGTTCTGCCGGCGCTCAAGGGCAAGCTCGACGGCACCGCGATCCGCGTACCGACCGCGAATGTGTCGCTGATCGATTTCACATTCGACGCGGCGCGTGAGACCTCGGTCGAGGAGGTCAACACCCTGATGGAGGACGCGGCGAAATCGAACCGGCTCAAGGGCATTCTCGGTATCAACAAGGCGCCGACCGTATCGGTCGATTTCAACCACGACCCGCACAGCTCGACGTTCGACGTGACCCAGACCCAGATACTCGACCAAAAATTCGTGCGCGTGCTGTCGTGGTACGACAATGAATGGGGCTTCTCGAACCGCATGGTCGAGGTCGCCGCGCATTTCGGCGCGATGCACTGAGCGGGGCCACCGCCCCGCCGATCATCGTCATCCACTCGCTGGCCCACGCGGTCGCGGCGCTGAACGCGGCCGCGGGGGCGGATCGCGACATCATCCTGCTGAGCGCCGCCGATGCCGGGATCTATGCCGGCGCCGGCTGGTTCAAGGCGGTGGTCGAGGCGGCGCGCAACACCGTTCCGGCGGCGCGGTTCTCCGAGATTCTCGATTGCGGTGACCACACCGGCGCGGTTCAGGTGGCCCTGCGAGCGGGGGTCGTGGCGGTGATCTTCACCGGCCGGAGCGATGTCGCCGAGCGCCTAGCCGCGATCGCCAAACAAAAAAATTCGCGGCTGCTCGCCGCCCGGCCGCCGCACGCATTGGACCTCGCCGCTGACTTCTTTGCCGATGCCGAAACGCTGCGTCGGCAATGTGCCGACGTCCTCGCCTCGCTTCCGCCGATTTGCTAGACTTCGCCAGCCCTACGCCTCGCCCGAAGGAGCGCCGTGATGAAGATCAACGGACAGGTTGCAAAAATCCTCAGCAACTACGAAAGCGACAACCCCGGCACCAAGGCCAACCTGGCGCGCATCCTGATGCAGGGCAAGCTCGGCGGCACCGGTAAGCTGGTGATTCTTCCGGTTGATCAGGGCAACGAGCACGGGCCGGCGCGCAGCTTCGCGCCGAACCCGCCGGCCTACGACCCGCATTACCACTTCCAGCTGGCGATCGAGGCAGGCCTGAGCGCGTATGCCGCTCCACTCGGCTTTATCGAGGCGGGCGCCGGCACCTATGCCGGGCAGATCCCGACGATCCTCAAGGCCAACAGCGCCAACAGCTTGTCGCGGCAGAAGGAGAACGCCGACCAGGCGGTGACCGCGACGGTCAAGGACGCGCTGCGGCTCGGCTGCTCGGCGATCGGCTTTACGATCTACCCGGGCTCCGATTCCCAGTACGGCCAGTTCGAGGAAATCGCCGAGCTCGGCCGCGAAGCCAAGGCGAACGGGCTCGCCGTGGTGATCTGGTCGTATCCGCGCGGCGGCAACCTCTCGCGCGAAGGCGAGACGGCTATCGATATCTGCGCCTACGCCGCGCAGCTCGCCGCCCAGCTCGGCGCGCATATCATCAAGGTCAAGCCGCCGACCGCCCATCTCGAACTGCCCGCCGCGAAAGCCGTTTACGAGAAGCAGGGGATCGACATCTCGACCGCGGCGGCGCGCATCCGCCATGTCGTGCAGTCGTCGTTCAACGGGCGGCGCATCGTCGTGTTCTCGGGCGGCGAGGCGAAGGACCTCGACGGCGTGTTCGACGAAGTGCGGGCGATCCGCGACGGCGGCGCCAACGGCTCGATCATCGGCCGCAACACCTTCCAGCGGCCCAAGGCCGACGCGCTCGACATGCTCAACAAGATCATCAAGATCTATCAGGGAAGAGACTGATCTTGCTGGGTGACGAGCAGCGGGCGACAACCCGGCTTTACCTGATCACGCCGCCCGCGCTCGACCCGCACGAATTTGCCCCGCGGCTCGAGGACGCGCTGTCGGGCGGTGATGTGGCGGCGGTGCAGCTGCGCCTGAAGGATATCGATGACGAAGCGATCCGCGCCGCGGCGGCGCGGCTGCAGCCGATCGTCCAGGAGCGCGGCATCGCCTTCATCATGAACGACCGGCCCGATCTGGCCGCGGAGCTCGATTGCGACGGCGTCCATATCGGCGACGAGGACATGCCCTATGCCGAGGCGCGCCGGCTGTGCGGGCCCGACCGCATCGTCGGCGTCACCTGCGGGTCGAGCCGGCACGGAGCGCTGGTCGCCTCGGAGGCCGGCGCCGATTACGTGGCGTTCGGCGCGTTCTTCCCGAGCACGACCAAAATCGCCAAGCACCATCCCCCGCCGGAGGTGCTGCGCGACTGGTCGGAGACGACGGTCGTGCCGTGTTGCGCGATTGGCGGCATCACCCAGGAGAATTGCGGCCCACTGGTCGAAGCCGGCGCCGATTTTCTCGCGGTGATCGGCGCGATCTGGAACTACCCCAAGGGCCCGAAAGCCGCGGTCGCCGATTTCAACGCGGTGTTCGCGAGATACGGGCGGGCGTTCGGCTGAATTCAATCCGCCGGAATAACGAGCCAGGGAGGCAGGATGCGCGCGCTGATCTTGGGAGCGGCATTGGTGGCGGCGACGCCGGCGTTTGCCGAGTTCACCGTGTCCTCGCCAGATGTCAAGAGCGGCAGTCCGATGGCGTTGGCGCAGGTGCTCGGCGCTTGCAACGGGAGAAACGCATCGCCGGCGCTCACCTGGTCAGGCGAGCCCGCCGGCACGCGGAGCTTCGCGGTGACGATGATCGACACGGACGTCCCGACCGGCAGCGGCTGGTGGCATTGGAGCGTGTTCAACATCCCGGCCTCGGTCCATGGCCTGGCGGCTGGCGCCGGCAGCGAGGGCTCGAAGGATTTGCCAGCGGGCGCGATCCAAGGGCGGACGGATTTCGGATTTTCGCATTACGGTGGGCCGTGCCCACCGGCCGGCGACCACCCGCATCACTACGAGATCCTGGTGTACGCGCTCAAGGCCGCGTCGCTGCCACTCGACGACACCGCCGCGGGCGCGAAGGTAGGACCCAGCCTCGGCGAGAACACGCTGGCGACGGCGAAGATCGTCGGACGATACGGCCGTCCGAAATAGCGCTGGCAGCTTCAATCCACCGGCGCCCACAGCACTTCTTCGATGTGGCTGGCCCCGGTGCACAGCATGACCAGCCGGTCGAAGCCGAGGGCGATGCCGGCGCAATCGGGCAGGCCGTGCTCAAGCGCGGCGAGGAAATCCTCGTCGATCGGATAGGTTTCACCGTAAAGCTCCTGCTTTTTTTCCTGGTCGGCGAGAAAACGGGCGCGTTGTTCGCGTGGGTCGGTCAGCTCCGAGAATGCGTTGGCGAGCTCGAGGCCGCAGACATAGAGCTCGAAGCGTTCGGCGAGTCTTGGATCGCCGGGTTTGCGGCGCGACAGCGCGGCCATCGAGACCGGGTAGTCGTAGAGGATCGTCGGCGCGCCGATGCCGAGATTGGGCTCGAGGCGGTCGAGGAAAATACGGAAATACAGCGCCTCCCAGTCGTCGCCCTGGTGCGGGGCGATGCCGACGCGTTCCGCCGACGCGGCGAGCAGCGCGGGGTCGGGATGTAGTGGATCGGGCGCGGTCGCGAGGATGTCGATGCCGGCGTGGCGCGCGAAGGCTTCGGCAACCGTGAGGCGTTGGAAGGGAAGGCGAACGTCGCAGGTGCGGCGTTGCCACGTTAGGTAGGCATTGTGCCGGCCCCCTCCCGACCGCTCCGCGGTCTTCCCTCCCCCGTGTCCACGGGGGAGGGTTTGGGAGGGGGCCGGCATCGAGCTTGCGTTTCGCTCTCCCGCCGCAGCTTGCGCCGCGCGCAACAGGGCCTCGCAATCGTCCATCAGGTCACGGTAGGTCGCGTCGGCGCGGTACCATTCGAGCATCGCGAATTCGGGGTGATGCGTCGCCCCGCGCTCGCCGTCGCGGAAGACGGGAGCGAGCTGCCAGATTTTCTCCAGGCCGCCGGCGAGCAGCTTCTTCATCGCGAATTCGGGCGAGGTGTGCAGGTAGCGAGGGCGCACGCTGCCGTCGCGCGGATCGTGCAGCGTCGTGGCGAAGGCCTGGAGGTGCGGTTCGAGGCCGGGACTTATCTGCAGCGCCGGCGTTTGCACCTCGACAAACCCTTCGGAGGCGAAAAACTCCCTGACCGCGTTGAGGATGCGGCCGCGCGCGGCGAGGTTCGCGCGCCGGGCGTCAAGGCGGTCGGGCCGCCACCATGCAGTCCCCTGGCCTGCCATTCCGCTTTCCCCCTCACCGCCAAACTGGTAGGAAACCGGCCAAACGCGGACCAGCCGCACTCCCTTTGCCGAGAAATACCGACATGAAGATCAACGCCATCGATATCAAGCCGGGCAACGTGCTCGAACACCAGAACAAACTGTGGCTCGTGCTGAAGCGTGATCTGGTACAGCCGGGCAAGGGCGGCTCCTTTGCCCAGGTCGAGATGCGCGACCTGCGCGGCGGCTCGAAGCTGAGCGAGCGTTTCCGCACCCAGGAGACCGTCGAGCGCGTGCGGCTCGACGAGAAGGACATGCAATTCCTCTACATGGAGGACGGCATGGCGACCTTCATGGACAATGAGAGCTACGAACAGGTCAGCGTGCCGCGCGAGGTGATCGGCGACCCGGCCGACTTCCTCGCCGACGGCATGATGTGCCAAGTCACACTCTACGAAGGCATCGCTTTGTCGGTCGAACTGCCGCAAAGCGTGACGCTGGAAGTCGTCGAGGCCGATCCGGTGGTGCGCGGTCAGACCGCGTCGTCGTCGTACAAGCCGGGCAAGCTCGAAAACGGCCGGCGAGTGCTGATCCCGCCGCATATCGGCGCCGGCACCCGTATCGTCGTCAACACGACCGACGGCAGCTACGTCGAGCGCGCCAAGGATTAGCCGCTCGCTCTGGCGAGAAAAAGTTGCTACCTCCCCCGCGCGTGACCCGGGGGGTCCACGAGTATTCTCGACTTATTCGTGGATGACCGGATCAAGTCCGGTCACGGCGATGAGTTATGAAAGGCTGGTACTGTGGCCGTACGCTCGCCGGTGATCAATGTGATGAGCGCGGCCGCGCTGAAGGCGGCGCGTGGGCTGATCCGCGATTTCGGCGAGGTCGAGCAGCTCCAGGTCTCGATCAAGGGGCCGGGCGATTTCGTCTCGGCCGCCGACCTCAAGGCCGAGCGCACCCTGAAGGCCGAGCTCAGCAGAGCGCGGCCCGGTTATGCGATGCTGTTCGAGGAAGGCGGCACCACCGAAGGCAGTGACAAGCGGCATCGCTGGATCGTCGACCCGCTCGACGGCACGACCAATTTCCTGCACGGCATCCCGCATTTCTGCATCTCGATCGGACTCGAACGGGACGGCGAAATCGTCGCCGGGGTGGTTTACGAGCCGACGCGCGACGAGCTCTACTGGGCCGAGAAGGGCGCCGGCGCCTACCTCAACGATCGGCGGCTGCGCGTCTCGGCGCGGCGGCAGGTCGGCGAGGCGGTGATCGGCACCGGGATGCCGTTTCGCGACCGCGGCGACCAGCCGGCCTACAGCGCGATCCTCGCCTCGATCATGGCCGCGACCAGCGGGGTGCGGCGATTTGGCGCCGCCGCGCTCGACCTCGCCTATGTCGCAGCCGGTCGGCTCGACGGGTTCTGGGAATTCGGCCTCAGCCCGTGGGATATCGCCGCGGGGATGCTGCTGGTGCGCGAGGCCGGCGGCTATGTCAGCGACCTCTCCGGCGGGCAGACGATGATGGCGAGCGGCGACATCCTGGCGGCCAACGATCACCTGCACCTGCCCTTGGCGGCGCTGATCCGCGAGGCGACGCACGCGCCGCGGCGCGGCTAGATTTCGGTGTTACCCCAAGGGCGCATGCGGTAGGTTGCGCTGCCTCTCGACAGCATTAGCAGGCGGTTTCGGCAAGCCGCCGATCCATTAAGGAGTGGGGTCGCGATGGGTGAGTCGCGCATCCCGAGCCTGGGCGGACCCGTCGCGATCGTCGGCGCCATCGGCGCGGCGCTGGCCCTGGGCGGTGTGGTGTTCGACCGGACCGCCGGTGGCCACGTATTTCCCGGTCGCGCGCCGGCGACGACCCCAAGCATCGCCGTCGATTTCTATTTTTCGCTGACGACCCCCGCGGAGGCGCAGCCGGCGCGCAAGCTGCCGATCGTGCTGGCCGGGGACCCGACGCCCCTGATCCCGCCCTCGATGACGAGCGCGGCGCCGCTGATCTCGGACGCGCCCCTCGCAGCAGCTTCTCCACCAGCCGCCATGCCAGCCCAGCCGGCGCGCAGGATGCCGGTCACAGCCAAGCGCGAGCCGCCGGCGCACGGGTCCCAGCGGCCGCTGATCCCACCAGCCGTGGTAGCGACCCCGCTGAGCCCGTTGAGCGTGCCCCCGTTCGCGCGGCCGCCGCTGCCGATCGAGACCGACCTAATCCCGCTCGGCGCGTCCCCTTTGGCGGCGGCGCCCGCCAAGCCGCCCCCGAGCTGACATGAGCCGGTCCGGCCGTTTCCTTGTCCGCATGGCGGTGTTTCTGCTGCTCGTGTGCGCGCTGGCAGCGGTGCTGTTCCGCCCCTTGAGCACCGCCTTCATGGGCAATCCGGGGATCAACGGGGTGATCCTCGGCATCCTGCTCTGCGGCATTGTCTACATCTTCCGACAGGTTTTGATGCTGAACCCGGAGAGCGCGTGGATCGAGGATTTTCGCGAGCGCCTCGCCAATCGCGACCTGACCGCGCCGAGCGGCCCGGCGCCGCGCCTCCTGGCGTCGATGGCGCGCCTGCTGACGACACGCCAAGGCGGTCGGGTCAGTCTGTCGGCGACCTCGCTGCAGACCCTGCTCGACGGAATCGCGACCCGGCTCGACGAGACCCGCGAAACTTCGCGCTACTTGATCGGGGTGCTGGTGTTCCTGGGCCTGCTCGGGACGTTCTACGGGTTGTTGGAAACGGTGCGCGCGGTCGGCGGCGTGATCGGCGGCCTCAACGTGTCGTCGAACGACCTCGCCGGCGCTTTCGCCGACCTCAAGAGCGCGCTCGGCTCGCCGCTGCACGGCATGTCGACCGCGTTCAGCTCGTCGCTGTTCGGTCTCGCCGGCAGCCTGGTGCTCGGCTTTCTCGACTTGCAAGCGGGCCAGGCGCAGAACCGCTTCTACAACGACCTCGAGGAGTGGCTGTCGACCTTTACCCGGCTGTCGTCGGGCGGGTTCGGCGATGGCGGCGACGGCTCGGTGCCGGCGTATATCCAGGCCCTGCTGGAGCAGACCGCCGACAGCCTGGAGAACCTGCAGCGCATCCTGGCGCGCAGCGAGGAAAGCCGGATCGGCGCCAACAGCGCGCTTCCCGGCCTTATCGACCGGCTCGGCACGCTCTCCGAGCACATGAAGGCCGGGCAGATGCTGATGGTGCGGCTGGCCGAGAACCAGATGGAGCTGAAACCGTCGCTCACCCGGCTCGCGACGATCGCCGAGAACTCCTTGGGCCAGGATGACGTGTTGCGCACCCATCTGCGCAATATCGAGGCCTATATGGCGCGATTGAGCGAGGACCTCGTCGAGGGGCGGGCACAAAGCGTCGCCGATTTGCGCGGCGAAATCCGCCTCCTCGCGCGCACCATCGCCGCAGCGACCAACGAAAACAGCGGTCGCTAGCGCGCCCATGCCGCTCGCCCGCAACCGCTCGCGGCGCTCCAGCATCGATATCTGGCCGGGGTTTGTTGATGCCCTGGCGCAGCTATTGATGGTTATCATCTTCATTCTGCTGGTTTTTACCGTCGGCCAATTCTACCTATCCGACGCGCTGTCGGGCCGCGACCTGGCGTTGAAGGAGCTGCAGCAAAAGATCAGCGCGCTGGCTGACGAACTGGCCCTTGAACGGCAGACCAGCGAGACGCTGCGCGGCAACGCGACGACGCTCGCGGCCCAGCTGAAGGCGGCGCAAGACGAGCGCGACGCGCTGAGCGCAAAGCTGAGCGCGGCGGGCCAGGTCAGCGACGCGGCAAAAGACCTTCAGGCGAGGCTCGTCGCCGAGCAGCAGACGAGCCAGGCGGCGCGGGCGCAGGTCGAGGAGCTGACCGCCGAGATCGCCGCGCTGCGCGACCAGCTTGCCAAGGTCGCCGCGGCGCTCGACGTTTCCAACAGCACGGTCCAGGCGCAGCAGGGCCAGATCGTCGAACTCGGCAAGAAGCTCAACCTCGCGCTCGCCAACAAGGTCGAGGAGTTGGCGCAATACCGCTCGGAATTCTTTGGCAAATTGCGCGAGATCGTCGGCGCCCGCTCGGACATCCAGGTGGTCGGCGACCGCTTTGTGTTCCAGGCGGAGGTGCTGTTCGCGCCGGGCAAGGCCGACCTCACTCCGGCGGCGATGCAGCAGATCGCCCCGGTCTTCGGCGCGCTGAAGGAGATTTCCGCGAAAATCCCGCCCGACATCAACTGGGTGCTGCGGGTCGACGGCCATACAGACCACCGGCCGATCCACGGCGTTGATTTCCAGTCGAATTGGGAATTGTCGACCGAGCGGGCGATCTCGGTCGTGCGCTATGCGATCGAGCAGGGCATTCCGGCCGACCGGCTGGCCGCGACCGGGTTTGCCGACAACCAGCCGATCGATCCCGGCAACACCGCCGAGGCCTATCAGCGCAATCGCCGAATCGAGCTCAAGCTCACCGAACGGTGAACCGCGGCGTGCCGTCGCGCCGCAAAATCCGCAAGGCATTTGTGCAAGGCTGCGGTAAGATATCCACAGGGTGCAGGCAAGCGGTGAACGGCGCAAAACGCCGATTCGCCATCAATGCCTTAGGGGTGGACTGTTAGATCGCCGGTCGATCGCCGGCGCGACCGAGAGGTAAGCATATGGCGCAAGTCGCGCTCCGTAACATCGTCAAAATGTTTGATAAGACCCCTGCGGTTCAGGGGATCGACCTCGACATCAGCGACCGCGAATTCATCGTGCTGGTCGGCCCGTCGGGCTGCGGCAAGAGCACGACATTGCGGATGATCGCCGGGCTCGAGGAAGCGACATCCGGCGAAATCTATATCGGCGACCAGCTGGTCAACGACGTGCCGCCGAAGGACCGCGATATCGCGATGGTGTTCCAGAACTACGCGCTCTATCCGCACATGACCGTCTACGAGAACATGTCGTTCGGCCTCAGGCTGAAGAAGTTCCCAAAGCAGGAGATCAAGGAGCGGGTCGAGGCCGCGGCGCGCATCCTCGACATCACCGATCTGCTGGCCCGGCGGCCGAAGCAGCTCTCCGGCGGCCAGCGCCAGCGCGTCGCAATGGGTCGGGCGATCGTCCGCAACCCTAAGGTCTTCCTGTTCGACGAGCCTCTGTCGAACCTCGATGCCAAGCTGCGCGTACAGATGCGCACCGAGATCAAGAAGGTGCACCAGAAGGTCACGACGACGACGATCTACGTCACCCACGACCAGGTGGAGGCGATGACCCTGGCCGACCGGGTGGTGGTGATGAACGCCGGCCGGATCGAGCAGATCGGCGCGCCAAACGACGTCTACCACAGTCCGAAGACGCGGTTCGTCGCGGGGTTTATCGGCTCGCCGGCGATGAACTTCCTGCCGGCGCGGATCGTCAATGGCGGCGGCAATCTGGCCATCCGCCTCTCCGACACCCTGAGCCTGCCGGTGCCGGAATCGCGCACCAAGCGTTATGAGGCCTATATCGACAAGGCAGTCGTATTCGGGCTGCGACCGGAGGACATCATCGAAAACCGCGGCGAATTGCCGCCGGGCTCGGCCGCGTTCGACGTGCAACTCGACGTGGTCGAGCCGATGGGCATGGAGACGATGGTCTATTTCATCGTCGAAGGGGTCGAGGTGTGCGGCCGGGTCAACCCGCTCGCGGCTGGCAATGCCGGCGAGACGATGCAGCTCGTCGCCGACCTCAACCACATGCATCTGATCGATCCCGCCACCGACCAGGTGGTCTAGCAGTGGACCTCACCGGCAAAGCGGCGCTGATCAGCGGCGCCGGCGGCGGCATCTGCCGGGCGATCGCGGTCGCCTTTGCCGAGTCTGGCGCCTCCGTCGCAAGTATCGATATCGATATTGATACAGCGGCTGAAACTGCGCGCCTGGTCGAGGCCGCCGGCGGCAAGGCGATCTTCCGGCAATGCAATGTCGCCGATGAGGCCGAGGTGCGCACGGTCACCAAGGCCGCGCACGACGCGTTTGGTCGGCTCGACATCCTGGTCAGCGGTGCGGCGCCGCACGATCCCGGCGGCACGGTGATCGAAACCTCGCTCGCCGAATGGCAGATGGTGGTCGACATCAACCTGACCGGCGCGTTCCTGCTGTCCAAGGCGGCGCTCCCCTACATGATCGCGGGCGGCGGCGGCTCGATCATCTTTATCGCGTCGCAGCTGGGCCGCGTCGGCAGCGCCAAGCGTGCAGCCTATTGTTCGACCAAGGGCGCCCTAATCCAACTCGCCAAGGTCATCGCAATCGACCACGCCGAGCAGAATGTCCGCGCCAATGCACTGTCGCCCGGCGCGGTCGAGACGCAGCGGACCTTGAAGCGCTACGGCTCATTTGCGACGGCACGCGAGAAGATCGGCGGCAAGCATTTGACCGGCCGTCTCGGGCGTCCGGAAGAGCTGGCGCAGGCGGCGGTGTTTCTCGCCAGCGACTCGGCGAGCTTCGTGACCGGCAGCGACCTCTTGGTCGATGGTGGATATACCGCGATCTAATCCAAATTTTTAGCCCTCAAACGCCGTGCGGCGGACATCCGTCCGCCGTGCTCTGGCTTCGCGCCATTTGGCGCGCGGCCGCGGTCGCGGCCGATACCGGATTTTCGATCCGGTATTAGGCCTCGCAGAAATCGACGATGGTACCGTCGGCGGCGATGCAGGCCGCCTGAAGCGGGCCGCCGCGCCCAGCACCGCCATCAAGCGACACGCCGAACGGGCGCTCGATCAGACCGCGGCGGTCGCGGTCGAAGCCACGGATCACCCGCCTGAATTCGGAGAACGGCGCGGCAAGCTCGAGGATGTCGTCCGCGCCCCACCAAAAGACATCACCCTGCGCCGTCAGCGGGCGCCGCGGGTCGATCCCGGCATGAACGAACAGCAGGCCTTTTTCGTCGGTGAGCGCCGCATGCCGCAACGCCGCGAACAAGGTTGAATGCCCCTCGGCGGCGTTCATCGCGGCGCGCAGCCCGCTTGTCCAGCGGGTGATCGTGCGCGGCCCGTCGCGCGCTGCGGCAAATCCCTGGCGCAGGTCTCCGCCATAGGCCCGCACCGTCGCCTCGATGCCGGCCCGCACCATCCATGACAGGACCTCGGTCGGGTTCGGCGCAAACTGCAACTGCAACAGCTTTTGCCACATCTCCTCCTGCGCCCCACGCAGGTAGACGACGTCGCAGGCGAAGCCGTGCGGCCGGCCGAGGACGCGACGACGGAAGTCGAGAAGCTCGTCGATCGTCGCCTCGACGGCTTCGCCATAGCCGAGATAGTTGCCGAGATAAACGAGTCGATCGCCCTGGAAAAACCGCTCGCCGACCAAATCGTGCAGTCGGGCGAGCCGGCGCGCCTCGCCATGCACCGAGGCGACCGCCCATACCCTGCGGGCGCTATGCAACCGTGCGAACCGCGCGGTCGCGGCAACGGCACCCCTCACCGACCGCGTCCCGGCGCTGGAAGCCCGCAGGCGAACGCCTTCGGCCGGGGCCGCCCTTCCGCTATCAGACCCGGTGCCGGCGGCACCGACAGCCGGCCCGCGCCATGTTGAAGACTGCCCCTGGCTCGCGACCCTGAGGAAGTTCACCCTCGTCCGCCCCCCGACGACGGCCGACGCGCGGCCGATTTATGCGGTCAGCATCTGCTCGACGCGCTGGGTCGCCGTCATCTCGTCGATCCGCTCCACCGCGGCGAATTCGCGCACCAGCCGGTCCAACGCCGCCTGGTAGATCTGCCGTTCGCTGTAGGACTGCTCGGGCTGGCCGGAATTGCGGAAGAGGTCGCGCACGACCTCGGCGATCGAAGCCGGATCGCCCGAGGCGATCTTGGCCTGGTACTCCTGGGCGCGCCGGCTCCACATCGTGCGCTTGGCGCGCGATCGACCGCGCAACTTGGCAAGCGCCGCATCCATTTCTTTGCGGCTCGACAGCTTCCTGAGCCCGGAGACCTTGGCCTTGGCGAGCGGGACGCGCAGCGTCATCCGGTCCTTGTCGAACAGCACGACAAAGACGTTGAGCGTGTGGCCGGCGATTTCCTGGGTCTCGATCGCGGTGATCTTGCCGACGCCGTGGGTCGGATAGACCACCAGATCCCCAGCATTGAAGGGCGATTTGTCGACCGCAATCATCATGTGTCCCGCACCCTCGACCCCGTCGGCGCCAATCGCGACGCCTTCCCGAGTCGCCAATCGCGGCAGCGACTATCCACATCTCGACGAAGAGCGCGGAACCTGGGGGAAAGCGTCTCGTGCGCTAATGATATGTATATCATGACGAGGCGGCTCGAAGCCAGCACATCAGCTATGCACGGGGGCGCCTACCCGCTATCCGGGCGCGCGGCGGGACGGCGAAGGTGTCGATTTTACGCCCGGAACGGCGCCCCTACCCCGACGCCTCCCGTAACCGAGGGGTTAGCTGCCGCCACCCTTTGGGCTGAAGAACTTATCGTACTTGCCTTCAACCCCCTTCCAACTATCGGCGTCGTCGGGGGCGGGTTTCTTGCGCGTGATGTTCGGCCAGGTCGCCGCGTATTCTCGGTTGAGCTCGAGCCATTTGTCGGCCACCGCGTCGCTGTCCGGGATGATCGCCTCGATCGGGCACTCGGGCTCGCAGACCCCGCAATCGATGCATTCGTCGGGGTGGATGACCAGCATGTTCTCGCCTTCATAGAAGCAGTCGACGGGGCAAACCTCGACGCAGTCCATGTATTTGCAGCGGATGCAGGCCTCGGTGACGACGTAGGTCATGGTGTCGGCTTCCGGTCAAGTTTGGCGCCTTGCCTAACATGGGGGTCGGCGCGAGGACAACCCCGTCGCGGGCGAAGGATTTCGGATATTATGCTCAGCGCACTGGAGCGAGAGGCTCCGTGAAATTTTATCGCCGTGCGGCCGTTATCCGCCATCCCCCACACCGGGTCGAGGCTCAATTGCACAAGCGCGGCAGGATCGTCCTTCTCCACTTCGCCGCGCAGATGCCGCTCGCCGGGATCGCGTGGCAGGCGGTGCATCACATCGTCGCTCTCGCCAAACTCGGCTACGAGGTCTGGTATGTCGAGGACAGCGGCGCCGCCCCGTACGACCCGCGGATCGAGAGCGTCGCCACGAGCAGCGACTACAACATCTCCTATCTGCGCCAAGTGATGGAGCGGTTCGGGCTCGGCGAGCGCTGGGCCTATTGGTGCGGGCTCAACGATACTTGGCACGGGCTGACGCGCGAGCGGGTCCACGCGCTCTATCGCGACGCCGACGCGATCATCAATCTGTGCGGCTCGCACCAGCTGCGCGACGAGCACCTGGCGTGCCCGGTGCGCGTTCTGATCGACACCGACCCGGGCTATCAGCAGATCAACTATGCCAAGGGAAATACCGACGAACGGGCGTATCTCGGCGCGCACACCCATTTTTTCACCTATGGCGCCAATCTTGGTCAAAGCGACTGTTCGATACCTGTCAAAGATATCTCGTGGCGGCCAACCCGCCCGCCGGTCGACCTCGAATTATGGCCCGAACATCCGGACGAGCCGAGGTGTTTCACGACGATCGCGAGCTGGGACAATCGCGGGAAGGACATCGACTACAATGGCTCAACCTATCTGTGGTCGAAGCACGTCAACTTCCTCAAGTTTCTGGATCTGCCGCAGCGCCATCCCGAGACCTGTTTTCGGATGGCGATCCAGCCGCCCACCGATGAGGTGCGCGGCGAGGTCGAGGGTCATGGCTGGCAACTCGTCGATCCGCGGCCGCTCTCGGCCGGGCTCGACAGCTACCGCAACTTCATCGCCGGATCGCGCGGCGAATTCACCGTGGCCAAGGACATTTACGCCCGCACCAACAGCGGCTGGTTCAGCGATCGGGCCGTTTGCTACCTCGCCAGCGGCCGGCCAGTAGTGACGATGCGCACCGGCTGCGCCGGGATCTACCCGCTGGGCGAGGGCCTGTTCGATTTCGCGACACACGACGAGGCGCTCGCGGCGATCGACGCCATCGCCGCCGACTACGGGCGTCACAGCCGCGCGGCACGCGAGTTGGCCCGCAAAATCTTCGCCGGCGAGCGCGTGCTGGGCGCGCTGATCGCCGAGGTCGGGTTGTGAGCGCCGGAGTTTGCCCGATGCGAGATCGTTACGGCTTGACAGGCGGGTTGGGGTCGGCGAAAGGGTGCGGTAATGTCGGCGTGACACAATGCGCCGGTGCAAAAGCTTGTCGGGGCAATCGTCTGCGGGACGCTTGATGGATCCGCTTAGAACATTGGCGCGCGCTGAAGCCGGCGCGGCGTGGGGCCGACTGACGGCCCTGTTCCGTCGTCCCGAAACCGGCGATCAATTGTGGATTCGTCTCACGGCGGCGCTGCTGCTCGTGGCGGCGGTGCTGGTGCTGCTGACGTTCCGTTCCTATGGCGTCACCTGGGACGAGGATATGCAGCGCTGGTATGGCGACCTCGTCCTCGAGCATTACCTGTCGCTGGTCGGCCTGTCGCATCCGCCGCATTGGCAGGCGCTATACAGCTACGGCGATCTCTATAATTACGGCGCGGTCTTCGACATGGCGGCGGCGGCGGCGAGCAGGTTCTCGCCGTTCGGTGTCTTCGAGACCCGCCACCTGCTTAACGCCATCGTCGGCCTTGTCGGGTTTGCCGGGTGCTGGAAGCTCGGCCGCCGGCTGGGCGGCCCACGCGCGGGTTTTATCGCCGCGTTGTTCCTGCTGCTGACGCCCAATTATTACGGGCAAATGTTCAACAACCCCAAGGACATCCCGTTTGCGGCGGGGTGCATCTGGGCAACCTATTACCTGATCCGCCTGATCCCGGTTCTGCCGCGTCCGCCGTTGCGGCTCGTCATCAAGCTGGGCGTCGCAACCGGCCTGGCGATGGGGGTGCGGATCGGCGGGCTCCTGCTGTTGTGCTATCTCGGCCTGCTGCTGGCGCTGTTCGCGCTATGGCAGGCAATCGCCGCACGGCGTGTCCGGGTGCTGATCGAGACCGCTTGGAGCACGTTCTGGCGCGTCTTTCTGCCGACCGTCGCGATCGCCTATCCGCTGATGCTGGTGTTCTGGCCGTGGGCGCAGAGCGCACCTATCGATCGCCCGCTGAGCGCGCTCGCGGTGTTCTCACACGAGATCTTCGAAGCTAAGACGCTGTTTGACGGCCAATTGCTCTCCGCCTATGCGCTCCCCTGGACCTACCTGCCGACCTATATCGGCCTGGCGCTCCCCGAGCTGATTTTGGCGCTGCTGCTCGCGGCGCCGATGGTCGCCGGTCTGGCGCTGGCGCGGCGCCAGGCCTGGCAATGCGAGCGCGTCCTCGCGCTGTTCGTCCTTGGGCTTACGATGGTCTTTCCGGTCGTCTACGCGATCGCGGTCAAGGCGGTGCTGTTCAACGGCATGCGGCATTTCATCTTCGTCTTGCCGCCGATCGCGGTCAGCGCCGCCTTGGTCGCCGAGCTGGGACTGCGCCGGCTCGCCGCCTTCGAGTACCGCCGCCCGGTCTACGCCGCACTCGGCCTTTATGGGCTGGCGCATGTCGCGATCATGGTCATGCTGCACCCCGACGAATACGTCTACTACAACGGCTTTGTCGGCGGGGTGGCCGGCGCCGAGAACAAGTTCAAGCTCGACTATTGGGCCAATTCCTACGCCGAGGCGGTGCGCGGGATGGAAGACCATCTGCGCAAGCAATACGGCGCGGATTTCGAGGAGCGCGAGTTCACGGTCGCGGTCGAGGGCCCGCCGGTTTCCGCGCGCTATTATTTCCCACCGAATTTCCGCCAGGTGGTCGATCCGAAGGACGCGGATTTCGTGATCGGTTTTACGCTGGACGACGCCGATCATTACCTGACCGATCTGCCGGTGTTCCGCGTGAAACGCATGGGCGCGCTGCTGTCGGTCGTGGTCGACCACCGCGAATTCCTCGCCGAGCAGCGGATCGCGCACCAACCGCTCGCCGGCGCCTTGCGCCGATCGACGAACTCGACCTACCAGTAGCCCGCTATCTTGGGGCCGGGGTGGAATAGGCGTCGGCAGCCTGGCGTTTTCATCGCCTTGGACCGCGCGGCCGACCGCGCAGGAGAGGCCGCCTGGAACGCGACGAATACGACAGACTCGACCGCGCCGAAGACCGGATGTGGTGGTTCGCCGCGTTGCACGCGAATTTGCTCGCGCTCTACCGGCGCGAAGCCGGCGGGCAAGCCAGCGGCTACAGGGTGCTCGACGCCGGATGCGGGACCGGCGGGCTGCTCGCGCGACTCGCGCGGCATTGTCCCGATCAGGCCGCGGTGGGGCTCGATGCCGACCGCCTCGCCTGCGTCCGCGCCGCGCAAAAAAGTGCGCGCCCGGTCTGCGCCGGGTCGGTCAATGCGCTGCCGTTTGCCGACGGCGCGTTTTCGGCGATCCTCAGCGCCGACGTGCTGTGTCATGGTGGCGTCGATGAGCGGCGGGCGCTCGAACAGTTTCATCGCTGCCTTGCCGCCGAAGGCATTTTGATCCTCAACCTGCCGGCCTATCGGTGGATGATGTCGCGCCACGACGCGGCCGTTTACAATGTCGAGCGTTATACCAGGAGCCGGGTCGTCGCGTTGCTGCGCGCCGCCGGCTTCCGCCCGCTCTTCGCTAGCTATTGGAACATGCTGCTGTTTCCGCTGATGGTGATCACGAGAAAGCTAGTCCCCGGCGCGGGCAGCGATGTGCGGCCGCAGCCGGCAATCGTCGAGGCGGTGTGCCGCGCCGCCACTGGCGTCGAGCGGATCCTGCTGCGTGCCGGTATCGCGTTGCCGTTCGGCGGATCGGTTCTTGCCGTCGCGGCCAAGATCGAGGGCGCCCATGCCTGAACCGCCGCAAAGCCTCGCCCTGTCGATCGTCATCCCGGTCTACAATGGCGCCCAAAGCATCACCGAGCTGGTCGAGGCGCTCGAAGCGCTAAGCATTGCCGGCGGGCACGAGATCGTACTGGTTAACGACGGCAGCCCGGACGACAGCCTCGCCATCTGCTGCAGCCTCGTCGCGCGGGCGCGCGGGCCGATCACCTTGGTCGATCTGGCGCGCAATTTCGGCGAGCACAACGCGGTGATGGCCGGCCTGCGGCACGCGCGCGGCGCGCACGTCATCACGATGGACGACGATCTGCAGAACCCGCCGGAAGAGGTCGAGCGGTTGTTGGCCTTTGCCCAGGAAACCGGCCACGAGGTCATCTACACCTATTACGATGAGAAGCAGCATGCAGCCTGGCGCAATCTCGGCAGCAATTTCACCAATTGGGTCGCCGGGTTTGTCCTCGACAAGCCGAAAGGCTTCTACCTGTCGAGCTTCCGCTGCATGAGCGCGTTTGTCGTGGGCGAGATCACCCGCTACGAGGGCCCCTTCCCTTACGTCGACGGGCTGATTCTGCAAGTGACGCAGGATATCGACCGCCTTCTGGTGCGGCACCTGCCGCGCGCGGTCGGCCGCAGCAATTACACGCTGCGGCGGCTGCTGCGACTGTGGATGAGCATGTTTGTCAACTTCTCGGTGATGCCGCTGCGGATCAGCGCCCTGACCGGGTTTGCGTTGAGCCTCCTCGGCGCACTCGGCGGCTCTGCGGCGATCATCGAAGCACTATTCTTCTCGCCACCGCCCGGCTGGGCTTCCGTCTTTGCCGCGGTGCTGCTGCTGTCGGGCGTGCAGCTGATGATTCTCGGCATTGTCGGCGAATATATCGGCCGGCTTTACCTGACCGCGAACAAGAAGCCGCAATCGGTGGTCAAGACGGTGACCTACGGCGACCCGGCTGCGTCGGCGGCCGCGCCGCCGGTGCGCTTGCGTCAGCGCGGCTGAGGGAAGAGGACGCGGTGGCGCTGTCCTATCTGAGCCTCGCCATCGCCATCCTCTTCGGGATAGTCGGGCAGATCGTCTTAAAGGGGGCCGCGGTCGGCGCGCCGAGCGTGCTCGCCCAATTGCTGAGCCCGGCGACGATCGGCGGGCTGGCGATTTACGCGGGCGCGGCGATCGCCTATGTCGTCGCCCTGAACAAGATTCCGGTGTCGATCGCCTTCCCGTCGGTCGCGGCGAGTTATGCGATCGTCGCAGTGCTCGCCCATCTCCTCTGGAACGAGCCGCTCGGCTGGCCGCAATGGGGTGGCATCGCGCTGATCATCGGCGGCATCGCGCTCATCCATCAGACCTGACGCGGCACGCTACAAGAAGAACCGGCGGATTTCAGCGACGACCCGCTTGACCGCTTCAACGCCGAGCTGCGGGTAGACCGGCAGGCTCAAGATCTCGCGGGCGGCCTTTTCGCTGGCGCAGAGGCCCGACGGGCCGGCGGCGATGCGGCCGCGATAGGCTGGGTGCAGATGAACCGGCAGCGGATAGTGGATGCCGGTGCCGATCCCGGTGCGGCGCAGGTGCTCGCGCAGCCCGTCACGATTGGCGGTGCAGATCACGTATTGGTGGAAGACATGGGTCGCGGCGTTGCTGCGCCGCGGCAGCTTGAGCGGCAGACCGACAAGCCCCGCGTCGTAGCGATCGGCGATCGACTGGCGGCGGGCATTGTCGTCCGCCAACGCATCAAGCTTGACGTTGAGGATCGCGGCCTGGACCGGGTCGAGCCGCGTGTTGATCCCCGGCACCGCGCTGACATAGCGGTCGCGCCAGCCATATTCGCGGATCTCGCGCGCGGCGACGGCAAGCTCGCGATCGTTGGTGACGACCGCCCCGGCATCGCCGAGCGCGCCAAGGTTCTTGGTCGGATAAAAGCTGAAACAGCCGAAATCGCCAAACGAGCCCGTCATCCGGCCACGGTAGAGGGCGCCGTGGCTTTGCGCGCAATCCTCGATCAGCCGCAGCCCGTGGCGCCGCGCCAGCGCGGCGATGTCGTCGAGCGCCGCCGGGTCGCCGTAAAGATGCACCGGCATGACTGCGGCGGGCCGCCCGGGCGGCGGGGCGCGCAGCACGCGGTCGAGCTCCGCCGGGTCCATGTTGAACCCGTCCTTCTCGATATCGACCAGCACCGGCGTGGCGCCGGCGCGCTCGATCGCGGCGACCGTCGCGACCGCGGTGTGCGACACGGTGAAGACCAGGTCGCCGGCGCCGATGCCGCAGGCGCGCACCGCGAGCTCGAGCGCGTCGGTGCCGCTGCCACAGCCGATCGCATGGCCGACGCCGATCAGCGTGGCAAACCGCGTCTCGAACGTCTCCGCCTCGCGGCCGAGGATGTACTGGCCGCTGTCGAGCACATGCGCGATGGCGGCATTGATCGCCGCCCGATGTTCGAGATAGCCGGCGCGCGGATCGGCTTGCGGGATCGGGGTCTCGGTCATCTTCCTCTCAAAGATAGGCCGCGAGGTGGCGGCGGTAATAATCAAGCGAGAGCGTCAGCCCCTCGGCCAGCGTTGTGCGCGGCGTCCAATGGGCAAGCGCGCGGAATTGGCGGTCGTCGGTGATGAAGTCGCCGATATCGATGCGCTTGCGCTCGGCGGGGAACTCGCGCACCTCGTAGCGCCCGCCCTTGTTGGCGGCGATCAGCGCGGCGGCGATCTCGGCGAGGCTGTACGGTGCGTCTCCGCCGACATTGAGCGCCAGTCCCGCGGTCTGTGGGGTCACCGCGGCGGCGAGGAACGCCTCCGCCGCATCGTCGACATAGACCATGTCACGGCGCTGCTCGCCGCCCCAAACCTCGAACGCGTCACCTTCGAGCGCACGGCGCAGCCAGATGCCGAGAAAATTCTGCCGCGCGTCCTTGATCCGCATCCCTGGTCCATAGACGTTGGTCAGCCGCAGCGACCGGCTCTTGATCCCGTAAACATCATGGTACAGTAGGTGATAGGCCTCACCGGCGGTCTTGTTAACCGCGTTGACGTCGGTCGCGCGCAGCGGGTGCGCTTCGTCGACCGGCAGATAGCGCGGCCGACCGTAAATCTGCCGCGTACCGGCGTGGACGATGCCGATTTGCGGCGCGACGGCGCGGCACAATTCGAGGAGTTGCAACTGCGCGGTGCAATTGACCGCGAGGTCGTCGAACGGCGCATTCATCGAATCGAGGTGGCTCGTCTGCGCCGCCAGGTCGAACAGAAAGTCCTGGCCGACGAGCAGATCCCGCAACGCCGCGCTGTCGCGGATATCGGCGGTCTCAACCCGCACCTGGCCGCTGATGTCGGCGATATTGGCGAGGTTCGCGCCGCCCTCGGCAACCATGCTGTCGACGAGCAGCACCCGCGCGCCAAGGCCGACCAGCCGCCGCGCCAGCGCCGAGCCGATCAGGCCGACGCCGCCGGTAATCACCGCGCGCGCCCCGCGGAAGGCGGCGAAACGCGAATCTGTGCTGGATGTCACCGGGTCCCGTCTATCGAAATGGTCTGCGATGGCTTAGCCTGGGGCGCGATACTCTGCTGATCGAATAAGGCTTTCCTCGGGCGGCCTCGCGGCGATTGGTGGCCGCATTTGACCGGTCCCGGCAACCGGCTAGAGCAGAGAACGACCATCAGCCGGGACTATTCCGGAATGCAGCGCCGCGCCCTGACCGCCCTCCTGCTCGCGCTCGCCGCCGCGGTCCTGAACGGCTGCTTTGTTGGCCGGGCGCCGGAGGTCGAGAGTGGCAGGCAATGCCTGGCCGAACTTGACACGCATGGCATCTTCTACCGCCCGGTTGATCTCGGAGAGGCGACAGACGAGCGTTGCCGCGTCGACACCGCGGTGCGCGTCCCCCGGCTCGACGTCGCGCTCAGCCAGCCGGCAACGATGAGCTGCCGCCTCGCCTCCCGGCTCGACGCCTTCGAGCGCACGGTCGTGCAGCGCTTGGCGCTCGCCGATCTCGGCCGCCCGGTCATCGGCATCGACCATCTCGGCGCGTATGATTGCCGCCGCAACACCGGAAGACCCGACCAGCTCAGCGAGCACGCCTATGGGCTGGCGATCGACATCGCCGGGTTCCGCCTGTCGGACGGGACGGTCGTCAGCGTCGAGCACGATTGGTGGCAACCGAGCCGCAACCGCGATTTCCTGCATCATCTGGCGCAGAGCGCCTGCGGCTATTTCTCGGTGGTGCTGACCCCGAGCAGCAGCCGCGATCACTTCAACCACATGCATTTCGATCTCGGTCCGAGCCGGCTCTGTTCGGTGTGACACTGGCGTTATTCGTCGGCCTCGTCAGCGAACAGCAGCGGCTCCCACTCCGGAAGCTTGGCTCGACGTGCCGCCGCCGTTTCCTCGAACAAGGCGCGCGCCTCGGTTGCCGGGCCGCGGCGGGTGCCGAGGCCGACCACCCGCACCGTGCGCTGCCAGCCGCTCTGCGGCACAACAACGATGTCACCAGCCTTGACGCCGTGATTGGCTTTGCTGACCGCGACGCCGTTGACCGCGACCGCTCCGGCGGCGCACAGCCGCGCGGCGAGCGACCGGCTCTTCGCGAAGCGCGCGAACCACAGCCACTGGTCGAGCCGGCGGCTTGATTTTTCGATGGTGAAGTTGTCGTTCGCGCTCAAGCGAACCGCAGCTCCTTGAGCTTGGCGAAGGGATGCCCGTCGCCGCGCGTAAGGTGGCCCGCCGCATGCAGCGTTTGCGGTTTCACGCGGCGCGGCAGCGTCGCGAAGAGCTCCGCACCGTCGCGAATGACCGCGCGGTAGCCAATCCCTTGCAACACGCCGCGCAGCTCACCGGGGGCGACGCCGGCAAGGCCCGCCAGCTCGCTATCGGCGGCAAACGGCGCCTTGCGCGAGCGCGCGGCGGCCGCCAGCCGCTCAAGCCGATCCGGCCGCAACGCCAACCCGTCGACGACGCGCCGCCCGAGCGCGGCGTAGAACGAGTGCGGCAGCGCCGGATCGACCACGATCGCCTTGCCGAGCGCACGGGTACCGGGCAGCTTCGGCACCGCCCGCCCGTGTCGCACAGCCCACAGCAGCGCGCGGAACCGCGCCGAATCTGCACTGAGCAACGGCTCGAGGTAGACGCTCTCGGCGCCGAAGCGGACCCCGGCACGGGCCAGCGCGCGGCGCGCGGCGCGGTCGAGCAGGCGCAGCTGATCGCCGGCCTCGGCGACCGGAAGGCAGCCCAGCGCATCGATGAGCCGGAAGGCGAGCCCACGGCCGACGCCGCTCAGCGACAATTCGCGCAAGGCAAAGAGCGGCGACAGGCGGCGTTCGACCACGGATTTGACAAAGAGCTGGAGGCGCTGTCGCACCCGCTCGCGCGCCGGTCCTTCGAGGAAATTCCCGGCCAGCACGTCGACCCTTGGCGCGAGTGGGCCGTCACCGGCAGCGAGCCGGCCGACAAGCCCGCCACGCCAGGTGAGATTGCCGATCGGATCGATCGCGAACGCGTCGTCGCCGTCGGTCGCAAGCTGGCGGCCGCGCGACGTGATCTCGCTGCGCAGGACACGATTGGCCGCGGTCACCAGCATCCGGGTCTCGACGCCGTCGCTGGCAACGTCGGGGATAAAGCGGAACCCGTCGAGGCGGCCGACATAGCTGCCCTCTACCCGTACCTCGCCTTCCTTGTCGACCGAGGCGAGCAGCTCGCCATCGCCGGCCAGGTGCCGCACCAGAAACGCCGAGCGACGATCGACAAACCGCTGGGTGATGCTTTCGTGCAGCGCATCCGACAGTCTGTCCTCGATGCCGCGGGCACGCTCCTGCCAGTCACCCGCGTTGTCGACCCAGTCGCCGCGGTGGGTGATATAGGTCCAGGTGCGGACATGGGCGATCCGCGTCATCAGCGTGTCGATGTCGCCATCGACCCGGTCGAGCTGGGCGATCTGACCGGCTATCCACGCGGTCGACAGGCGCTCGGTCGAGCCCGCAAGATGGAGATAGCACTGCGCCAGGAAGCGTGCGTGGCTGTCGCTCATCATCTTGCGGAAATCGGGGATCTGGCAAACCTCCCAGAGCAAGCGCACCGCGCCCGGATGGGTCGCCAACGCCGCGACCTCGGCGTTGCGCGACAGGGCGCGCAGCACCTGATGATCGTCGGCGGCGCGGACATGCACGAGACCCGGCGTATGCGGCGGCTCGTCGAGGCTGTTGAGCAGCGCGCCGACCGTGTTGAAGCGCAGCGCGGTATTGCGCCAGCCGATGCGGGTCAGGGCCTCAAATTTGTGCGCCTCGACGGCGCTGACGATGTCTTCGTCGAGCGAGCCTTCATCGGCGGTCGTACCGAACGTGCCGTCGCTCATGTGGCGGCCGGCGCGGCCGGCGATCTGGCCAATCTCCGCGGCAGATAAACGGCGCAGCCCGCGCCCGTCGAACTTGGCGAGCCGGGCGAACGCGACATGGTTCAAATCCATGTTGAGACCCATGCCGATCGCGTCTGTCGCGACTAGGTAGTCGACCTCGCCCGCCTGGAACATGCCCACCTGAGCGTTGCGCGCCCGCGGACTCAGCGCGCCCATGACGACCGCGGTGCCCCCGCGCTGGCGGCGCACGAGCTCGGCCAGCGAGAACACGTCCGCGATCGCGAAGGCGATGACCGCGCTGCGCGGCGGCAGGCGGGTCACCTTCTTGTGGCCGCTGTAGCTGAGCGTCGAGAAGCGCGGGCGGCTGATATGCTCGGCATCCGGCACCAAGCGGCGCATCAGCGGTCGGATCGTCTCGGCGCCGAGGAACATCGTCTCCTTGAGGCCGCGCGCATGCAGCAGGCGGGCAGTGAAGACATGGCCGCGCTCGCGGTCGGCGCAGAGCTGGATTTCGTCGACCGCGAGGAATTCGACCGGCCGGTCGAGCGGCATCGATTCGACGGTGCAGATGAAATAAGACGGGTTCGGCGGCAGGATCTTTTCTTCGCCGGTGATCAGCGCGACCGCGCGCGCGCCGCGCAATTTGACGACCCGGTCGTAGTTCTCGCGCGCCAGTAGCCGAAGCGGAAAGCCGATCATGCCGCTCTGATGATCGAGCATTCGCTCGATTGCGAGATGGGTCTTGCCGGTATTGGTCGGACCGAGGATCGCGACGAGACGCGAACGGTCACGCAGCATGGCCATGCCGGAAAGGTGCGGTCGCGGTGCCGCAAGGGCAAGCATAAACGTATTGGCGCAGGCCCCGCACCCGGCGAGTGCGGCAATCAAGCGCGGCGGTCCCTGGACCGTCGCGCGAATCGACGAGGCCCCGCCCCGTAAGGCTTCTCTTTAGGTCGCGCTGTACAGATCGACGCGTCATGCCCCTCGGGACCACGGCAGGGGTAATCGGCACGGTAGCGGCGCCTGACCGAGACGCGATCAGGCGGGCATTGGAGTTCAGCGTTTATTTACCAGTTCCCCTATATCACGAAATTTCGAAAAGGAGATGACGCCGATCATGTACGAGGCACGACAGAAACGTGGATCGTTTATGAACGATTACTGTCTTCAGATCGGGGCGTTGGCCGAGCGTCGGAGTACCGAGCTCGCCCTGATCACCGCCAAGAATCAGGCAGAAGAGGCAGCTCTATTGGCGAACAAGGCGATGCTGGAGGCACAGGCCGCCGATCGTGCCAAGACCAAGTTTCTCGCCAATATGAGCCACGAACTGCGCACGCCACTGAACGCAATAATCGGCTTTTCCGAAGTCATCCAGGCCGACAAGCCTCCATCGAAATCCGATCACACCGAGTTAGCGACGTACATTCACGATTCCGGGGTAAATCTGCTCACCATCATCAACGGCGTTCTCGATCTCGCGCGCATCGAGGCCGGACAAGTAGAACTCGATGAACAGCTCGTCCCGCTCGCCGAGCTCCTGAGCTTGGCGATCAAGGCAACCGGGCCCGCGGCCGCGAAAAAGTCGATCGAGATCGTCCTCGACTCGGAGGCTCCGGCGCTCATTCGCCTCGACTTACATAAAATGACCCGGGTCCTGGTTAACCTGCTGTCCAACGCGGTGAAATTCACCGGAACCGGAGGTCGCGTCGAGGTTACCTCCGCCGCGGAGAGCAGCGGCGACTTGCTGATTTCAATCAGCGACACCGGCATCGGCATTCCGACCGACCACCTGAAGCGGGTGTTCGAGCCCTTCGGGCAAATAGAAGATTATTTGACCCGGCAGAGCGAAGGCCTTGGCCTTGGCCTGCCCATGGCCCGAGCCTTGGTCAGATTGCATGACGGCGAGATAGCGATCGACAGCCGTCTCGGCGTCGGCACCGCTGTCGAAATCCGATTGCCCGCCCATCGCATCGAAGGCCCGGGCCTCGCACCATCTTCCGCACCCTAATTCTTCCCTCACACGATCAACCGTGACGGTCGAACCAGCCTTGAAAGAGACACAAATGGACAGCATTGAACCTCGCAACCAAGGCACCCTGCGCGTCGGCCGAGTCGTCGCGGTTTCGGCCTCCCAAGTCATGGTGTTGCTCGAAAGATCCTATCTCGCAGCTCAGCTGCAGGAGGGTGCACCACTTGAGATGGGATCGCTGGTCAAGGTCAAAACTCGCGTCTCGACGGTTTACGCCATGGTCAGCAGCATGCGTTTACCGCTGCCAACCCAGACCCCTTCGGCGGATGATCTGAAGATTGTCGAGCTGGAGCTGCTCGGCGAGACGATCCGTGAAACAGAGGAAGACTCCGACATTTTCCGACGCGGCGTCTCAGTGTTTCCGGCATTGGACGACCCAGTTTACATTGCCTCGGCCGATGATCTCCGCAACGTCTACGCGCCGCCGAAAGTGGCTACCATACCGATCGGCAGCATCCATCAGGACTCCGGCGTGCCCGCCTATCTGTTGACTGACGATCTACTGGGCAAGCATTTCAGCATCGTCGGCACGACCGGTTCGGGTAAATCTTGCGCGGTCGCCACCATCTTGCGCGCCGTGATCGAACACAATCCTGACGCCCATGTGATTCTCATTGACCCGCATGACGAGTATCGTTCGGCCTTCGGTGACGAGTCGGTGTCGCTGAGCCCGGGCAGGGGACTCCACCTGCCCTACTGGCTGTTCAATTTCGAGGAAATCAGCGAGATGGTGCTCGGCAAGGTCGATCACCGCGCCGAGCAAATGAAGATCTTCGGCGACGCGATTATTGCCAGCAAGCAAGCCTTTCTCTCCAAGGTGGGGCTTGACAAGCACGGCACCGTCGACACCCCGGCCCCTTATCGGATGTCCGACTTGCTTCGCTATCTCGACAATGCGATGGGCAGCCTCAACCGCCCGGAAGCCGTGGGGGACTATCTGGCGGTAAAGTCGCGCATCCTCGCCCTGCAGAACGACATCCGTTACGAATTCGTCTTCGGCGCCAGCCTCAGCATGCGGGACGAGATGACGGACATCCTGTCACAGATGTTCCGCATCCCCGTCGAGGACAAGCCGATTACCATTCTCGATATCTCCGGGATCCCCTCGGATGTGCTGAACGTGGTGGTCTCAGTACTGTGCCGCCTCGCGTTTGACTTCTCGATGTGGAGCGAGGACCCGGTTCCGGTCACGATCGTCTGCGAGGAAGCGCATCGTTACGCCCCGCGCGACCACGAACTCGGCTTTGAGCCGGCGAAGCGCGCCTTGTCGCGCATTGCCAAGGAAGGCCGAAAATACGGGGTGTCGATGTGCGTGGTGTCCCAGCGGCCATCGGACCTGGCGCCCGGCCTCCTGTCCGAGTGCAATACGATGTTCGCCTTGCGCATGACCAACCAGGATGACCAGGACATCGTGCGCAGCGCCATTCCCGAGGCGTCCCACGGGCTGATGAGCTTCCTTCCCGCCCTTCGCAACGGCGAGGCGATCGCGGTCGGCGAAGGCGTCTCGATGCCCATGCGCATCTGTTTCGCCCCCTTGCCCATCGAGCGTCGTCCGACGAGCGCCAGCGCCTCGTTCAGCAAAGCATGGGCGAAAGGCAAGGATACCGGCGGTCGCACCAAGATCGAGCAGACAGTCGAGCGTTGGCGTCGCGGGATCCGCTACGCGGCCTGAGCGTCGCGTCGCGATCGTCCTCCGCCGGCTTCAGCCTGCGCAGGACGTCGGCGAGCGCTCCGAGGTCGACCAGCCGATCGGGCGCTTGTGGATGACCGGGGCGAGCCCGGTCAGATCGAGCCGACTAAATTCGAGGGCCACCGCGACCTTGCAGCGCCCGTTCGCGCGCCACATATTCGGGCAAACCGTTACCACTCATGCCCGAATATCCGATGACGCAGGAAACCCGAACCTTTCAGGCGGAAGTCAGCCGCCTGCTCGATATCGTCGCCCACTCGCTCTACAGCGAGAAGGAGATCTTTCTGCGCGAATTGATCTCCAATGCCTCCGACGCGTGCGACCGGCTGCGCTACGCGGCGTTGACCGCACCGAACCTAATTGAAGGCGACCCGGACTACCGGGTCGTGCTGACCCCGGTTAAATCGTCAAAGACCCTGACGATCGCCGATAACGGCATCGGCATGAATCACGACGAGCTGGTCGAGAACCTCGGGACGATCGCGCGATCCGGCACGGCCGCGTTCATGCAGGAACTGACCGGCGACTCGCGCAAGGATATGAGCCTTATCGGCCAGTTCGGGGTCGGGTTCTATTCGGCCTTCATGGTCGCCGACAGGGTCGAGGTGCTGAGCCGCAAGGCTGGCGAGGAACAGGGCTGGCGCTGGGAAAGCGACGGCAAGGGCGAATTCACGATCGAGGCCGAGCCGAACCTCAAGCGCGGCACGCGGATCACCCTGCATATCCGCGAGGGCGACGAGGAATATCTCGAACCGCACCGCATCCGGCAGATCGTCAAGACCTATTCAGACCACATCGCGCTGCCGATCGTGCTCGCCGATGGCAGCAAGGAAGACACGATCAATACCGCCTCGGCGCTGTGGACCCGGCCACGCAGCGAGATTAGCGAAGAGCAGTACAAGGAGTTTTACCACCATGTCGGCCACAGCTTCGACGAGCCATGGCTGACCCTGCACGCGCGGGCGGAAGGCGTCGTCGAATACACCTATCTCTTGTACATCCCGTCATCGAAGCCGTTCGACCTGTTCGAGCCCGAGCGCAAGACCCAGGTCAAACTCTATGTCCGCCGTGTCTTTATCACCGACGAGAGCGAGATGCTGCCGCCGTATCTGCGCTTCTTGCGCGGTGTCGTCGACAGCGAGGATTTGCCGCTCAACATCAGCCGCGAGATGCTGCAATCGAACCCGATGGTCGCGCGCATGCGCCGGCAGCTTACCACCCGGGTGCTCAGCGAACTCACGAAGAAAGCGACTGAAACCGCTGAGGAATATACGAAGTTCTGGGAGAATTTCGGCGCGGTGCTGAAGGAGGGCCTCTACGAGGACCGCGACCAGCGCGACACCTTGCTCGGCCTCGGCCGGTTCCGCTCGACGACGCGCGACGGCTGGGTATCGCTCGACGATTACATCGCGGCGATGAAACCGGGCCAGGAGGCGATCTACACAATCACCGGCGACAACCTCGACCTGGTCAGGAAAAGCCCGCAGCTTGAAGGGTTCCGCGCGCACGGGGTCGAAGTGCTGTTGCTGACCGACCCGGTCGACGAGTTCTGGATGCCGGCGATCGGCACCTACAAGGAGAAACCGTTCAAATCGGCGACCCGCGGCGGCGTCGATCTCGACAAGATCGAAGCCGAGGACAAGCCAGCCGACGACAAACCCGCGCCGCCGGCCAAACTCGCCAGCCTCATTGCGATCTTCAAGCTGGCGCTCGGCGACGCGGTCAAGGATGTGCGCGGCTCGGCGCGGCTGACCGACAGCGCGGTGTGCCTCGTTGCCGACGAAGGCGACATGGACATGCATCTCGAGCGGCTGTTGAAGGCCCACCGCCAGCTCGACAGCGCCGCCAAGCGCATCCTCGAGATCAACCCGAACCACCGGCTGATCGAACGCCTCGCCGCCTCGGTCGGCGAGACCGGCGCCTCCGATCAGCTCTCGGAGTTCGCCTGGCTGCTGCTCGACCAGGCCCGCATCGTCGAGGGCGAGCAGCTTCCTGATCCGCCCGCCTTCGCGCGCCGGCTGGCCAGCCTGCTGGAACGCGGGCTGCCGGCGGCGTAGGGCCCCACTACTCCGCGAAATACGGTGACGTGCCGGCCGGGAGCGCGACCTCGAAGACATTGAGCGAATTCCCGATCGCAGTGTAGTAGCCGATGATCGTGCCTAGCTCGACGACGCCCTGCTCGCCGAACGCGGCAATGGCTGCGTTGAAACTCGCGTCCGACAGGCGCTTTGAATCGATCAGCTCGGTGACGAGCTTGTAGACCAGCGCCTGGTCCGTCGCGTCGAAATGCGGAGTCTTGCCGGTGCGGATCGCCTCGAGCGCCGCGGCGGGAACGCCGCCTTCGACCGCGAGCGGCGCATGCGCATGCCATTCGTAGTTCGCCCGGATGTGGCGCGCGGTCAGGCAGATTGCGAGTTCCGACAGGGCCGGCGACAACGAGCTGCCCCAGCGTAGATATTCACCGAGGCGAGACAGGTGCTTGCACACCTCCGGGGCACGGATCAGCAGCTGAAACGGGCCGCCGAACCGGCCGCGCTTGCCGGAGACGATCTCGTCGACGACCTGTTTTTGGGCCGGGTTCATTTCGGCGGTGGTGAGCTCGCGATAACGCGCCATGAATCTCCTCCTGTGCAGCGTTCGGCTCCAGGTTACAGCGAATTAATCCCGCCGAAACCCGGCTGTTAGCTTGGGTCGCCACTTTGTGTGAACGAGAGCCGCCAGCAGCGGGCCGCAATCGCGGAACCGGCTCGGCCAAGGGAGACGACAGGACATGATCAATACCTCAACACGTCCCGCCCGCCGCCGCTGGACGCGCGCCCGGGCTGCAGTTGCCGGCATCGGGCTCGGCGCGATCGCGCTGTCGCCGTTGGCCTGGGCGCAAATCCCACCTGACACCAGCGCCACGCCGGCGGTACCTGCGCCGACCGGCATGCTGCCGCAGCAAAGCTTCGCGCCGCTGGTGAAACGCGTTCTGCCGGCGGTGGTCAACATCTCGGTGACCGAGACCGGGAAGGCCGATCCGATGGCCGACCAGGAATCCGAGGGACAGGATTTCCGCCAGTCGCCGTTTGATGAGATGCTGCGCCGGTTCTTTGACCAGCAGCGTCAAGGCCAGAGCAACCCGTTCTCGCAGGAAAACCCGCAGGATGAGGGCACGGCCAAGCGGATCGCGCTCGGCTCCGGCTTTATCATCGACCCCGACGGCCACATCGTAACCAACAACCATGTCGTCGGCGATGCCAGCAAGGTCGAGGTCACGCTGCAAGACGGTAGCAAATACACCGCCAAGATCATCGGCCGCGACACGCGCACCGACCTCGCCGTGCTCAAAATCGACGCCGGCAAGTCGCTGCCCTATGTCAGCTTCGGCGATAGCGATCAGGCGCAGATCGGCGACTGGGTGGTCGCGGTCGGAAACCCGTTCGGGCTTGGCGGCACGGTGACGACCGGCATCATCTCGGCGCGCGGGCGCGATATCCATACCGGCCAGTTCGACGATTTCCTGCAGATCGACGCGCCGATCAACCGCGGCAATTCCGGCGGCCCGACCTTCAACCTGAATGGTCAGGTGATCGGCATCAACACCGCGATCTATTCGCCCAACGGCGGCAGCGTCGGCATCGGCTTTGCCGTGCCCTCAAGCGTCGCGCAAAAGGTGGTCGGCGAACTCGAGTCGCATGGCAAGGTCGAGCGCGGCTGGCTCGGCGTGCAGATCCAGGAGGTGACGCCGGCGATCGCGACCAGCCTCGGGCTCAAGGCCGATCATGGGGCGCTGGTCGCGATGGTCACGCCCGACAGCCCCGGCGCCCAGGCCGGATTGAAGCAGGGCGATGTGATCCTCGCCTTCAATGGCACCGATGTCGCGAAGCTGCACGACCTGCCGCACCTCGTCACCGCCACCGCCCCCGGCTCAAAGGCCGATCTGACGGTGTGGCGCGACGGCCACGAGACCTCGGTCGCTCTGACCCTCGGCGAGATGCCGGCAAACCCGCAAGTCGCCTCTGCCGGCAACCAGGAACAACAGCCGAGCGACAACCGCGTGGATGCGATGGGCCTGCGTCTTTCTCCTTTAACCAATGATGTACGCCACGAGCTTAATCTTGGAAATGAAGTTCATGGCGTGGTGATAACCCGGGTCGAGAACGGCAGCATCGGGGACAATCTCGGGCTGGCGCGCGGCGATATCATCGTCTCGATCAACCAGCAGCCAATGAAAACACCGCAAGATGCAGCCGACCAGCTAAAGCAGATCGCCAACTCGCCGAACAAAAGCGCGCTGCTGCTGCTCAACCGCCACGGGGTTACGCAATATCTCGGCGTCGAGCTCGACAAAAACCAGGGCTAGCAGAGACTGCTCGCGGATAGCGAAAGAGCGCCCGGCGGGCGCCCTTTCCTCTTGAACAGCGTGATCCGCCTAGCGGTAGCGCCAGGCCGGCTCGGCACGCCCGCCGCCGCCATCGCGCGGCGTCAGCGGCACCCGAGCCTCGAGCCGCTCAAGCTCGATGCGAGTGCGCGCGCCAGCGCGCAGCAGCCGATCGGTCGCCTCGCGCAAACCGAAGCGACTCTCCTGCGTGTCGGCGGCGAGAACCGCATCGAATGCTGCGAGAAACGCAGCGATGTCGCCATCGACCCGAGTACGCAATTCCTGACCGAGGGCCCCGTTATCCTTGCGGCCGGTATCGGCATCGGCGCGCGGAAGCTGCGCTGGCCGCGGCTCCTGCATGGTGGAGAAGTCGCGCCCATTATGTCCATTGCCGAACGGATTGGCGGCGCGCGGCGCGCTCGGAAACGGCGGCGGGCCTGAGCGCTCGCCGGCATCGCGCGGCGGCATCGGCCGCTGGCCGGACTGCGAATACGGCTGCTGCGGGCGCGGCTCAGCGGTCGCTTGCGCATGGGTCGCGGCCCCGTTGCCGTTGCCGAACCCGAGATGCAGTTTTGGGCGTGGCTCGTTTGCCGGTGCCGTCGGGCGGGGCGCGGCCGCCGGCAGTGCGCCAGCTTGTCGCTCAGCCGCGCCATTGCGATGCAGCAGGTTCCCGTTTTCAAGCTCACGCGACGCTTTCGCGGCGAACTCCAACTCGCGTTGCGGTTCGGCGCGAGTTTCGGTGACCGGGGGCAGCGAAATCATGGAGTCCGCGGCGACGGCACCGTTCGCCGGCGCCTTGATCAATTGCGGCTCAGCGGCAGGCGGTGGTGTTTCATTTGTCGGCTTGCCGCGATTTCGGCTAACGATGTAGCTGATTGCCGGCGGCGAGCAGTCATACGTTCGAGCAATACTGGCCAGCGTCTCCCCCGCCTCGTACCGGGCCATGATCAATGGCCAGTCGGATTGCGGAATTTTTCCCCGTTTACTTGATTTTTCCATAACAAACCTTGCCTAGCCACGGTCCTGGTGAATTTCCGAAGGTTTCTTACGCGATCTACTGATGAATCACGAACACGCCGAGACAGCCCGCAAACTACGAACGAGACATGCTAGTCGCTTGAGCAGCGTTACCGGATCTGCTTCAGACCCCGACCTTGTCGATACAAGGCTATCTGCGATTGATTTCTGCCACCCAGAATAGCGCCAACAAAGTTCAGCGAAAAGCGTTTTATTCATCCAGAGGCGAAAATACCAACCGAAGTCATTCGCCGACAGATGGTATCAGATGTGCACGATCTTTCCCGGGTTCATCAGGTTATCGGGATCGATCGCGCATTTGATCGCGCGCATCACCTCGACGGCATCACCGTGTTCGGCATAGAGGAAGTCCATTTTACCGTAGCCGACCCCATGCTCACCGGTGCAAGTGCCATCCATCGCCAATGCGCGGGCGACCATTCTGTCGTTTAGTCGGCTGGCTTCGGCGATTTCTTCGGGACGATTGGGGTCGATCATAAATATCAGATGGAAGTTGCCGTCGCCGACATGACCGGCGAGCGCCGAGGGGATCGATGACTGAGCGAGGTCGGATTTCGTCTCACCAATGCAGTCGGCGAGTCGGGAGATCGGCACGCAGACATCGGTTGCCCAACCCTTCGAGCCAGGCCGCAGCGCCAACGCCGCGTAGTAGGCGTCATGCCGCGCTTGCCACAGTTTCGTGCGCTCCTCCTGGGCAGTGGCCCAGCGGAAATCGTCGCCGTCATTGTCATCGGCGATGCCCTTGACCAAAGCGACCTGCTCGGCGACGCCATTTTTCGTTCCATGAAACTCAAAGAAGAGGGTCGGCGCCACCTTGTAGTCGAGTTTTGAATACTTGTTGATTGCGTCCATTTGCGGCTCGTCGAGCAGCTCCATTCGGGCTACCGGGATGCCGCTCTGGATCGTCAGGATCACCGTGTCGACCGCCGCGGCGATCGATGGAAAGGCGCAAACCGCGGCCGAGATCGCCTCGGGAATGCCGTAGAGCTTGAGCGTCACTTCGGTAATGACGCCGAGCGTTCCTTCCGAGCCGACAAAAAGCCGCGTCAAATCATAGCCGGCCGCCGATTTGCGGGCACGCCTGGAGGTGTGGATGACGCGGCCGTCCGGCAGCACGACGGTGAGCGCCAGCACATTCTCGCGCATCGTGCCGTAGCGCACCGCGTTGGTGCCCGAGGCGCGGGTCGCCGCCATGCCGCCCAGCGAGGCGTCGGCGCCCGGATCGATGGCGAAAAACAACCCTGTGTCGCGCAAATGTTCGTTCAACTGTTTGCGCGTAACCCCGGCCTCCACCGTCACGTCGAGATCCTCGGCGCCGACGCGCAGGATGCGGTTCATCTGCGACAAGTCGATGCAGACCCCGCCCTTCAGCGCCGCGACGTGGCCTTCCAATGATGTGCCGGTGCCGAACGGGATGATCGGCGTCTTGTACTGCGCGCACAGCGTGACGATCGCCACGACCTCCTCGGTGCTCTGCGCGAACGCGACCGCGTCGGGCGAATGCGGCTGGTGGTAGGACTCGTCCTTGCCGTGCTGGTCGCATATCGCCGCCGAGGTCGACAGCCGGTCGCCCAGGCGCTGGCGCAGCGCGGCGAGCAAGGCCGGATTGGGCGGCTCGCGAACGAGAACGGGCGCAGTCATCGGCTGCCCTTTGCGCTGGTGCGGATATTGATAGGCGAGGCTTACTCCCGCGTTACGCTCACTGCAACGTCATACATCGTTGAAGATGACTGTTATGCGGTCGGTTCGGTTAATTTTAACCGCCAGTGCCGCGGCCCTTTCGCCGCGCGCCATCCCCGGGTAGTTTTCCGAGAACAAAGGTGTTGGAACCGGGATGACGCTGGCGACGGTCACCCTCGACGACAAGTACCTGCTCGACACGGGCCGGGTCTATCTGACCGGCACCCAGGCGCTGGTGCGTCTGCCAATGATGCAGCGCCAGCGCGATGTCGCGGCCGGGCTCAACACAGGCTGCTTTATCGCCGGGTACCGCGGCTCGCCATTGGGCGGGGTCGACCAGGCGCTGTGGGGCGCACGACGGTTTCTCGACCGCAACCACATCAAGTTCCAGCCGGCGATCAACGAAGAGCTGGGCGCGACATCCGTATGGGGCAGCCAGCAGATCGGGCTCTTTCCCGGCGCGCAATACGACGGCGTCTTCGCGATCTGGTACGGCAAGGGGCCGGGGGTCGACCGCAGCGGCGATCCCCTGAAGCATGCGAATTCAGCCGGCACAGCCCCGCATGGCGGGGTGCTGGCGATCGCCGGCGACGACCATACCTGCAAATCCTCCACCCTGGCGCACCAGTCCGAACTCGCCTTTATCGACGCCTCGATCCCGATCCTCAACCCGGCCGGGGTCGAGGACATTCTCGATCTCGGTCTTTACGGGTGGGCGCTGTCGCGCTATTCGGGGTGCTGGGTCGGGTTCAAGACCGTCGCCGAGACGATGGACAGCTCGGCCTCGGTGAGGCTCGATCCCGACCGGGTGCGGATCGTCATGCCGCAAGATTTCGCGATGCCGCCGGGCGGGCTCGCGATCCGCTGGCCCGACACGCCGCTCGACCAGGAATACCGGCTGCACCGCTACAAGCTCGACGCGGTGCGCGCCTTTGCCCGCGCCAACCGGCTCAACCGCATCGTCATCGACAGCAAAAAGCCGCGTTTCGGGATCGTCACGACCGGCAAATCCTATCTCGATCTGCGCCAGGCGCTCGACGATCTCGGCATCGACCAAGGTGAGGCCGAGGCGCTGGGATTACGCGTTTATAAAGTGGCAATGGCATGGCCGCTCGAACCTCAAGGCGTGCGCGAATTCGCCGAGGGGCTCGAGGAAGTGCTGGTCGTCGAGGAAAAACGGGCAGTTATCGAAACCCAGTTGAAGGAGCAGCTTTACAACTGGCCGGCAAATCTGCGGCCGCGCATCGTCGGCAAGTACGACGAGGCCGGCGAGTGGATCCTGCCCTCGCCCGGCGAGTTGTCGCCGGCGCAAATCGCCCGGGTCATCGCCACGCGCATCGCCGGCTTCCACTCCTCGCCCAGGATCGCCGAGCGCCTCGCGTTCCTCGACGCGCGCGAGGCGCAGCTCGGTGGCAATGTCGTGCCGTTCGCCCGCACCCCGTATTTCTGCTCGGGCTGCCCCCACAACACCTCGACCAAGGTGCCCGAAGGCAGCCGCGCGCTGGCCGGGATCGGCTGCCATTATCTGGCGCAATTCATGGACCGCTCGACCGCGACCTTCAGCCAGATGGGCGGCGAGGGCGCGGCGTGGATCGGGCAGTCGCCGTTTGTCGAGACCCAGCATGTCTTCGCCAATATCGGCGACGGCACCTACACCCATTCGGGGATCCTAGCGATCCGCGCCGCCGTCGCCGCCAAGGTCAACATGACCTACAAGGTGCTATTCAACGACGCGGTGGCGATGACCGGGGGGCAGCCGCTCGATGGCGGCCTCACCGTGCCGATGGTCGCGCGCCAGCTCGCCGCCGAGGGGGTGGGACCGATCGTCGTGGTCAGCGACGAACCCGAGAAATACCCGCCGGGCACCGATTTCCCGCCGGGTGCGACGGTGCGACATCGCGACGACCTCGACCAAATCCAGCGCGACATCCGCGAGTTCAAGGGCGTCAGCGCGATCGTCTACGACCAGACCTGCGCCGCCGAGAAGCGCCGGCGCCGCAAGCGCGGCCGTTTCCCCGACCCGGCGAAGCGCGTCGTGATCAACGACCTTGTCTGCGAAGGCTGCGGCGACTGCTCGACCCAGTCGAACTGCCTGTCGGTCACGCCGATCGAGACCGAGTTTGGCCGCAAGCGCGCGATCGACCAATCGAGCTGCAACAAGGATTTCTCGTGCCTCAAGGGGTTCTGCCCGAGCTTTGTGACGGTCGAGGGCGGCAGCCTCAAGCAGCGTAGCGCCGGCGACAGCAGCGACGAGGGGTTGCCTGAGCTGCCCGCCCCTGCCCTGCCCGCGCTCGACGAACCGTACGGCATTCTGGTCGCCGGGGTCGGCGGCACCGGCGTCGTAACGATCGGCGCCCTTGTCGGCATGGCCGCGCATCTCGAAGGCAAGGGCGTCACCGTGCTCGACCAGATCGGCATGGCGCAAAAAGGCGGCGCGGTGCTGAGCCACGTGCGCGTCGCCCGGAGCCCCGAGGCGATCCATGCCGTGCGCATCGCGTCGGGCGACTCGCGCGTGCTGCTCGGCTGCGATCTCGTCGTGTCGGCGAGCGGCGAAGCGGTATCGCGGCTGCGGCCCGGGCACAGCCATGCGATCGTCAACAGCCACCAGACGATCACCGGCGACTTCACCCGCAACCCCGACCTGGCCTTCCCGGAGCATGAGCTGTGCCGCGCAGTCGCGAAGGCGGCCGGCCAGGGCGGCACCGAATTCCTCGACGCGACCGGTCTGGCAACGGGCCTCCTCGGCGACTCGCTGGCGACCAATCTGTTCATGCTCGGCTTTGCCTATCAGCGCGGGCTGGTGCCGGTGTCGGCTGAAGCGATCGACCGGGCGATCGAGCTCAACGGCGCCGCGATCGACTTCAACCGCCGCGCCTTCCGCTGGGGACGGCGCGCCGCGATCGACCGCGGGCTTGTCGCTTCCCGCGCCACGCCGGCGGATGCGGTGCCGCAGGCGCATCGCCTGTCCGAGACGCTCGACGAAGTCATCGCTCGGCGGGCGGCGTTTCTGACCCGCTACCAGAATGCAGCCTACGCCGCGCGCTACACAAGCTGGGTCAGCCGCATCCGCGCCGCCGAGAACGCGGCGGTCGCCGGCAGCACTTTGCTCAGCGACACGGTCGCCCGCGCCCTCTTCAAGCTGATGGCCTACAAGGACGAATACGAGGTCGCGCGGCTCTACACCGACAGCGATTTTCTCGCGCGGGTCGCCGGTCAGTTCGAAGGCCCCTACAAATTGCGCTTCCACCTCGCGCCGCCGCTTTTCGCCAACCGCGACCCGGCGACCGGGCATCTCAAGAAGAGCGAATACGGCGCCTGGATGCTGGCCGCCTATCGCGTGCTCGCGCGGCTCAAATTCCTGCGCGGCACCGCGTTCGACATTTTCGGCCGCACCGGCGAGCGCCGCGCCGAACGCCAGTTGATCACCGATTACGAGGCGCGGCTCGGCGAGATCATCGCCGATCTGTCAGACGCCAACCTCGGAGCGGCGGTCGGCCTGGCCGCGGTGCCGCTCGAGATCCGCGGCTTTGGTCACATCAAGGAGGCGAATCGGCTGCGCGCCGAGGCCAAGGACGCGGCGCTCGCGGCGCGCTTCCACGCGCCGGCCGGGACCGCGGCGATCGCCGCCGAATAGGAATTCCGCCGCGGATCATCGCTCGCCGTGCCTTGTTTCCTCGCCGGTTTGACTGCGCCGCTAAAGCGCCGTATGGGGATTTGCGGCTTTGGTGAGCACTTTTGCCGCCGCCCGCGATATCGGAGGCCCGGTGATTTCGAGAGGCGTTCTCGTCGGCGCGGCTTTTTTCTTCGCAGTCTGCGGCGTCGCCCTCGCCTGTCAGGGCAAGAGCGACCCAGCGCTCGACGACAATTTCGCGACGCCCGATCCGGGCTGGCCGAGCTCCGACAATGTGGCGGTCACGCCGCAGGGGCTGGTCGTCAAACCGCCGGCCAATGGGTCGACCTGGGTCGTCAACTCCAACTACACGATGGATAGCGCCGATCTGTGCGTGACCGTCGCGATGCCGGCGACGATGCCCAGCCCGGCGAACGAGGACACGGTCGGCGATGTCGGAATCGTGTTCTGGAAGCGCGACAACGACAATTATTATCTCGCCGCAATCTCGCCGGACGGCATCGCCGCGATCAGCCGCTCGGTCGGCGGGCAGTGGACGACAATCGTCGACCCGATCAGCGCCGCCGCGATCAAGACCGGGCCGAGCGCGGTCAACGAGATCGAGGTCATGGCCAAGGGCAATGCCGGCGTGTTCTATGTCAACAGCACGAAGATCACCAGTTTCCGCGGCCAGGCTCCGCCCGATGGCGGGGCACCCGGCGTTTATGCCGAAAGCGGTCCCGCGGTGACGACTTGGGTATTTTCGCGCGTGCAGATTTATTCCTACTCGCCATAGGGGCAGGATTTGGGCTCGAGCTTGAAGATCGCCGTGATCGGCTTCATCGCGCTGTTCGGCATCGCCGGGACGGCCTCGGCTTGTCAGCACAATGCCAACGCAATCCTTGACGAAAATTTCAAAAACCCCGACCCGGGTTGGGGCCAGCCGGATAATGTCGCTGCCTTCACCGCGGCGGGTTTGACGCTGACCCCGCCGGTCAGCGGCAGCGCCTGGCGGTGGAACGCGAATTATTCGATGGCCAAGGCGGATTGGTGCGTCACGGTGGCGAACCCGGCGACGCTGCCCGTCCCGGCGGACGAGGATACGGTCGGCGCGGTCGGGATCTGGTTTTGGGACAAGGATTCGCAGAACTTCTATACCGCGACGATCACGCTCGACGGCGAGGCCTCGGTGATGCGGCTTGCCGGCGGCAAATGGCAGACTGTCGTCGCGCCGGCCGGTGCCGCCTCGATCAAGACCGGACCCGGCGCGGTCAACGAGATCGAGATCGTGACCAACGGCAACACCGCGCAGTTCTATGTCAACGGCAGCCTCGTCACCGACATCAAGGGCCGCGCCCCGGCCAATGGCGGCGCGCCCGGCATCTACGGCGAGAGCGGTCCGAAGGGCACGACCTGGCTGTTTCAGCGCGCGCGGCTGTTTCAATAACGCTGGTAGCCGCTCTACTAACTCCGGCGGTTATTTGGGAGGCAGCGGCGCCGGCGCGGGAGATATTGGCGATGGCTGCGATCCACCAGGCGCTCCCGCATTATGGGGTGGGGCCTCTGCTATGACATCGTGATCGCCATGCGTACTAATTGCCCATGTTAGCAGGGCGCCAAGCACGCCCCCCAACAATCCAGCAACCAAGACCGCACGATTCTCAGTGAGTTTCAGCCGTCTACTTTCAAACAATAAAACAAGTTCTCGCGTTTCTACGCTTGGAAAAACCGGATAGTCTGCACGAATGCGTTCAATGAAATAATATAACGGAGTTTCATTCAATAGGTTTTCATCTCTGCTTTGTTCAGAGAAAAATTTGTCCGTCCTCGATTTTTCGAATTGCATATCCAGCAACGACGTAAAGATACTTCTGACTATCTCCGACGCGCCAAAGAATTGCTTAAAAATACGGATGAGCCATGACCTCCTTTCCGTCTCTTGCAATTTCTGCAACTCAGAATTCACTTCCTCCGAAATGTAAATCTGATTTATGCGATCGCGCTCCAGCGTATAATAAGTTGCAAAAAAGGGTTGTACATATTCGATCAACTCTCTAAAGATATATTGAATATTCTCTTCTTCTGATCGGTACTTAATCTCGTACCTTCGATACCCTGCTCCCCGCTCAGAAATATCGTTTATCAAAAACTTGGCATCAGAAGCTGCTGTCGGTCCTGTCCCTGGGCCGAGCACGAAATTGGCGTGGAAAGGCGAAGGGCCCGCCGATCTAAAATCGACTTGATTATCTGAAAAGTGCCTTTCGAGGTATCGCCTAATTATAGAAACGGCTCTAGATGGGGACGGGGCGTTCTCCTCACAGGGGTAGAATATGGCGGTGAAAGGAACGGGGTGAGCATAGGTAATCAATACGTTAAAATACTCAGTTTCGACGGGATCATCTTCCTCTGCAAAAATATCAAGTTCATTCTGCAAGCGTCTTGGCAAAAAGATGCGAAATAATATTTTCGTGAACGCGTATGCTGGAAAGAAATCATAATCCGCAAATTCATCTGGCAAATTGATTGGGTTTCCTAGACTGAACGCTGGTTCGTAATTAGTAATATCGATGTCAGAAATGTTGGTAATTCGAGAAAGCGCCTTCTCCGTCGCTGTGAGATGTTCCGTGGGATTGCCGATGCGTATTTGCGAGCTGCTATCGGCTCTATACGCTTATCGCCGAGGGAGTTCTAGAAATAGTCGAAATTCGAGCAAGCAATTGGCTCAACCGGTTTCGACCGGCATTGTGACAAAGCGGAAATTGCCCTCGCGCTCGACCCGGATCAGTACGTTTTTGCGCCCGGCCTTCTTTGCCGCGGCGATCTGCGCCAGCGCGTCGTCGGGCACGCTGACCGGGGCGTCGCCGACCGCGACGATCAGGTCGCCCGCCCGCAATCCCTGAGTGGCGGCGGGGCTGTTCTGCGGCACCTCGACGATGACGATGCCGCGCGTCACGTCGGGCAGCGAGAATTGCTTGCGCAGGTCGGGGGTGAGCTTCGCGACCTTGAGGCCAAGCGTATCGACCGTCGGCGGCGGCTTCGGCTGCTCGGGCGCGGGCGGCTGCGGCTGCGGCCGGTTGGGATTGTAGGCGACGACGGTGAGCGTGATCTCGTCCTCCTTGCCGTCGCGCCAGATCGTCAACTTGACCGGCTTGTCCGGCGCCGAGTCGGCGACGAGGCGCGGCAATTGCCGGCTGCGGTCGACCGGCTTGCCGTCATAGCTGAGGATCACGTCGCCGGGACGCAAACCGGCCTGGGTCGCCGGGCTCGCCACATCGATCGCCGCGATCAGCGCGCCGCGCGCCTTGTCGAGGCCAAGACTCTCCGCGACATCGTCAGTCACCGGCTGGATGCGCGCGCCGATCCAACCTCGCTCGACCTTCCCCGTCGTCTTGAGCTGATCGATGATCGGCTGGGCAAGCGCGGTTGGGATCGCGAAGCCGATGCCGATCGACCCGCCCGACGGCGAATAGATCGCGGTGTTGATGCCGATCACCTCGCCCTGCAGGTTGAACATCGGCCCGCCCGAATTGCCGCGGTTGATCGAGGCATCGGTCTGCAGGAAATCGTCGTAGGGGCCGGAATGGATGTCGCGCGCGGTCGCCGAGATGATCCCGGCGGTGACCGTGCCGCCGAGCCCGAACGGGTTGCCGATTGCCAACACCCAGTCGCCGACCTTGGCTCTTGTCGAATCGCCCCAGGACGCGGCCGGCAGCGGCGTCTTGCTGTCGACCTTGAGGAGTGCGAGGTCGGTCACCGTGTCGCGCCCCACCACTTGCGCCTGCAGCACCGTATCGTCGGACAAGGTCACCGTGATCTGGTCGGCGTTGGCGATCACATGCGCGTTGGTGACGATCAGCCCCGACGGGTCGATGATGAAGCCGGAGCCGAGCGATGCGGCGCGCGGCCCCGCTTGGCCGCCTGGCGGGCCCTTGTCGCCGAAGAAATCGCGAAACAGATCGTCGAGCGAGGTTCCGGGCGAGGCCGGCGGCGTGTCCTGCGCGGTCTTGGCCGGCGCCGCCGCACTCTGACTGGTCGAGATGTTGACGACGACGCCGAGCAGATGCCCGGCGAGCTGCGAGAACACCTCGGCGAACGGCGTCTCCGGCGCCTCGGCCACGGGCGGCGGTGCGGGAGCCGGTGCCGGTGGGGTCGGCGCCGGAGCTGGAGCGGGGCTTGCGGACGGAGTCGGCGCCTGCGCCGCGCCCGGCATTGCCGGCGCGATCAGCATCAGCGACAACAAAACGGCAGTCGTCGCGCTATGCGGGCCTAATACCCTCATTAAAGAGCTCCCCAGCTTGCCGGTGCCGTCGGGAGCAGGCACTCCGCTGCCACGACTCCGATCTAACGCTGGTCTTTCCGACGCGCTCGATATGAAATGGCGCCGAGATTGGCAAGACGGAATCTGGTTGTGAACCCGCGCGATCGCGTCGCGCCCCGCGAATTCCTGCGCACCCTGTTCGACGCCGCCCTCGAGGCGGCCGACCCGTGCCGCGCGGTCGCCGCGGCGCTGCCTGCCGCCGTCGCCGGTCGCACGGTCGTGGTCGGCGCCGGCAAGGCGGCGGCGGCGATGGCGCGCGCCTTCGAGACGTTATGGCCGGGCGACCTCGCCGGGCTGGTCGTTACCCGCCACGGCCATGCGATGCCCTGCGACCGCATCGAGGTGGTCGAGGCGAGCCATCCGGTTCCCGATGCGGCCGGCCAGCGTGCCGCGTCGCGTATCCTCGAAATGGCTCGGGCGCTCGGCCCGGACGACCAACTCGTGTTTCTCGCGTCGGGCGGCGGCTCGGCGCTGCTGGCCCTGCCGGCCCCGGGATTGACGCTCGAGGACAAGCAGGCGGTGACCCGGGCACTGCTGCGCTCGGGCGCGACGATCGGCGAGATCAATACGGTCAGAAAGCATCTCTCGGCGATCAAAGGCGGGCGACTCGCCGACGCCGCGGCGCCCGCTAGTGTGGTGACGCTGGCGATCTCGGACGTGCCGGGCGACGATCCAGCGGTCATCGCCTCGGGGCCGACCGTTCCCGACCCGACCAGTTTCGCCGATGCCCGCGCGGTGCTCGCCAAATACCGCATCGACGAGCCGCGATCGGTCATCGCTCATCTCGCCGCGGCGGTTGACGAGACGCCGAAGCCCGGCGACGCGGTCTTCGCGAACGCCGGCTACACACTGATCGCCAGCCCGCAGCGGGCGCTCGCGGCGGCAGCCGACGCGGCGCTCGGCCTGGGCGTGGTGCCGATCGTGCTGAGCGACCGGATCGAGGGCGAGGCGCGCGATATCGGCCTTATGCACGCCGCAATTGCCTTGCAGCTTCACGCCGGCCGGTTTCGCGTCGGCGCCGATCTGGTATCGCTCCCCGCGGTGCTGCTATCGGGCGGCGAAACCACGGTGACCGTCCGCGGCCACGGGCGGGGCGGGCGCAACAGCGAGTTCCTGCTGTCGCTCTGCGCGGCGCTCGACGGGGTGCCGGGCGTCTCCGCCATTGCCTGCGATACGGATGGGATCGATGGAACCGAAGACAATGCCGGAGCGATCCTCTTGCCTGATAGTATCGCGCGCGCCGTCGCGGCGGGCACCTCCGTAAAGACGGCGCTGGCCGAAAACGACGCGTATGGATTTTTTCATGCGCTTGGCGACCTGATTGTCACTGGACCGACCCTAACCAATGTCAACGATTTTCGCGCCATCCTCGTTCTCCCTCAGCCTGCCGGCTGAGCGCGCGACGCGCATCAAGAAGGCATCGATGCGGCGGCAGCGCAGCGCCAAGATCGTCGCGACGCTGGGCCCCGCGAGCACGAGCCCGGAGCGGCTGCGCGCGCTGTTCGATGCCGGGGTCGACGTGTTTCGCTGCAATTTCAGCCACGGCACGCATGACGACCACCGTGCGCTGTTCAACAACATCCGCCGCGTCGAGGCCGATACCGGAAGGCCGATCGGCATCCTCGCCGATCTGCAGGGGCCGAAGCTGCGCCTCGGCAATTTCGCGGATGGTCGGGTGCCGATCGCGCCGCGCGCCGAGTTCCGGCTCGACCTCGACCCGAAGCCGGGCGACGGGACGCGCGCGCCGCTGCCGCATCCCGAGGTGTTCGCCGCGCTGGAGCCGGGGACGGAGCTGCTGATCGACGACGGCAAGGTCCGGCTCAGGGTCGTCGATTGCGGCCGCGACTTCGCCGAGACCGAATGCCTGGTTGGCGGCATGCTGTCGAACCACAAGGGAGTCAACGTCCCGCATTGCGTGCTGCCGATCTCGGCGGTGACCGACAAGGATCGCGCCGATCTGTCGTTCGCGCTGGAAAACGGCGCCGACTGGGTCGCGCTGTCGTTCGTGCAGCGGCCCGAGGACGTCGCCGAGGGCCGCAAGCTGGTCGGCAATGCCGCCGGGCTGATGGTCAAGCTCGAAAAGCCGTCGGCGATCCGCCGGCTCGACGAGATCATCGATATCGCCGACGCGCTGATGGTGGCGCGCGGCGATCTGGGCGTCGAAATGCCGCCCGAGGACGTGCCGACCGTCCAGAAGCAGATCATCCATGCGTGCCGGCTCGCCGGCAAACCGGTCATCGTCGCGACCCAGATGCTCGAATCGATGATTACCGCGCCGACCCCGACCCGGGCCGAAGCGTCGGATGTCGCGACCGCGGTCTACGAAGGCGCCGATGCGGTGATGTTGTCGGCCGAAACCGCGGTCGGCGAATACCCGATCGAAGCCGTGACGATGATGGATCGCATCGCCCGGCGGGTGCAGGAGGACCCGCTCTACTTCGCCAGCCTGCAGACCCAGGTCATGGAGCATGAGCACACCAACCCGGACGCGATCAGCGCCGCCGCGTGCCAAGTCGCCGCGACGGTCGGCGCCGCGGCAATCGTCTCCTACACGACCTCGGGCGCGACTGCGTTGCGCGCCGCCCGCGAGCGGCCCTCGGCGCCGATCCTGGTGCTGACCTCGAACCACGGCACCGCGCGCCGGTTGGCGCTGCTGTGGGGCGCGCATTGCGTCCACAGCGCCGACGTCAAGACCTTCGCCGACATGGTGCAGCGCGCGGTGCGCATCGCCCACCGCGAAGGCATCGCCCAGCCCGGCCAGCGCGTCGTGATCACCGCCGGCGTGCCGTTCGGCACCCCCGGCGCGACCAACACGCTGCGCATCGCCTGGGTGGATCGGTAACGTCCTTCGAGGCTCCGCTGCGCGGAGCACCTCAGGATGAGGAATTTTCTTTCTACATTCGGAGACCATCCTCATCCTGAGGCGCGACCGAAGGGAGCCTCGAAGGACGCACCCATGTACCCCGACGACATCGACCCGGAATCCGGGTGCCGGCTGCCGCTCCCTAAGCGCGAGGAGCTGAGCGGCGAGGCGCAGCAATCCTATGACCGGTTGGCCACGCCCAGCGGCGAAAACCTGCGCGGCTTGCGCGGGCCGGGGGGCATCCAGCTGCACAGTCCGGAACTGTCGCGCCGCTCGCGGCCGGTCAACCGCTATCTGCGCTTCAAGTCGGGCCTCGGCGGAAGAGTGCGCGAGCTGGCGATCCTCACCACTGCGCGCGAGCTCGACAGCCAGTTCGAATGGGCGGCGCACGAGAAGGAAGCGCTGGCCGAGGGGATCCCGCTGGAAACCATCGACACAATCCGCTATCGCCGCGGCCTCGACGGAATCGACGCGGCCGACCGGATCGTCATCGCGCTCGGCCGCGAGATGTTCAGCGCGCGCAAGGTTTCGTCCGAAACCTACGCAAGCGCCCTCGCGCAATTCGGCCGTCGCGCGCTCGTCGATCTGGTCGCGCTGATGGGCAACTACGCGGCGACCGCGGCGCTGCTCACCGCCTTCGACATGCAGCTCGACCCCGGCCAGGAGCCGGGATTGCCGGTGTTGTAGAGCGCCGCTGCTCGCCCCTCCCCTATTGTCATACCGGCGAACGCCGGTACCCACATCATCGATGTGCGAGCGGTGGAGCAGTGGATCCCGGCTTTCGCCGGGACGACGCATAAGATGGCTCAAAACGACAGCGGCCGGGACAAGCCCGGCCGCCATCGCAAATTCCGTAGGCGTCAGTTCAGCCCGTAGAGCCGCACCACGTTGTCGTGGACGATCTTTTTCTGCGTGCTCGACGAGAAGCCGGCAAGGTTCTGCTCCAGGGTCGCGCGCGAGTTCGGCCAGATGCAGTCCGGGTGCGGATAGTCGGCGCCCCAGATGATGTTGTCCTCGCCGATCAGCGGGACGATCGGCTCGAGGTACTTGTCCTGCTGATAGGTGACGTAGCCCTGGCGGCGGAAATAGTCGCTCGGCTTCATCTTGAAGCCGAGGCTGCGCGCCCGGTCATTGTACTCGGTGTCGCAGCGGTCGAACACGTAGGGCAGCCAGGTGACGCCCGATTCGCCGAGGACGAAGTTGAAGTCCGGATATTTCTCGCAGGCGCCCGAGGCGAGAATCGAGGCCAGCACCTCCATCGTATCGAGCTGGAACAGCGTCGAGCGCACCAGCCGCCACTGGGTGAAAACCTCTTTTTCCATCTCCGGCGTATCGGGCGCGCGCACCGCCTTGAACCCGGTCGAGTGGAACGAGATCGGGAACTTGCACTCGGCCGACGCCTCCCACAACACGAACCAGTCGGGGTGGTAGAGCGGCGGCGTCATGCGCTTGAACGCGAGGTCGCCGCCCTTCAGCCCCATCTTGGCGCAGCGCCGCACCTCGTCCGCCGCGGCCTTGGGATCGGTATTGGGGATGATCGCCAGCGGGAATACGCGGCTCGGGTCCGAGCGCTTGGCGAAATCGGCGACCCAGTCGTTGTAGCGCTGGTTGACCCAGATGCGCAGATCGGCCTCGTCGATCAAATCGTTGACCATCAGGCAACCGTAAATGATCTCCTTCTCCAACCCGTCGCGGTCGAGATCGGCGAGGCGCAATTCCGGGGTGGTCGGCCGCGGCGCCGCGCCGGGATAGCAGTTCCACTCGAAACCGAGCGCCTGCATCTCGTCGATATGGTCGAACGCGCCCTTGGTGTACGGCAGAAAGCCGGGGCCGACGCCGTTCCACATGCCGCGGTCCTTGTCGTCGACAAACCAATGCTGGCCGTCGTTGCGCTCCTCGACGCGCGGGGCGAGCTTCGCCCATTTCTGCGGCGCCTGCGACGACCACAGATCGGCCGGGCAATAGGTAAGGTCGATATGGTTGTCGCCGGAAATGAGCTTGTGCTGCATCGAGAGCTCCCTGTGGCGCGCGTCCGCGCGGTGGATTCGCGAAACCGTAGCGCCATCTTACGAATGCCAGAGCAACGGTCTACAGAAATGCGGGCAGACCCGTCATGCGCCGACACGTATCGTGCTAATTTCGCCGACCAAGCGCGCGGGGAGGATCGTCATGGCTGTGCAGGTTCATCGTCTGGCGGCGAGCTTTTGCGGCGAGGTGAGCGGCGTCGACCTCAGCCGCCTCGATGACACGGCGACCGAGGCGATCAAGACGGCCTGGCTCGAGCACAAGGTTTTGGTGTTCCACGGCCAGCATCTCGACGAGGACCAGCTCGTCGCCTTCGCCCTGCGGCTCGGCGATGTCGAAATCCATCTGCGCCAGACCCGCCTTTCGGGGCGGCGCGAGGTGTTGCTGGTCTCCAACATCAAGGAGGACGGCAAGCCGATCGGCCGGCTCGGCAACCAGGAACTCAACTGGCACATGGACCAGATTTTCATGGCCCAGCCGACCGCCGGCACCTTGCTCTTCGCGGAATCCGTGACCCCGGAAGGCGGCGACCCCGGAAGGCGGCGACACCTGGTTCTGCGACCTCGGCGCCGCCTATGCGGCGCTGCCGCCGGCGTTGAAGGCGCGGGTCGAGGGGATGCGCGCGGTGCATTCCGCCGCGACCGCCGACCGCCGGGTCGGCATCCAACTCACCGAGGAGCAGCGGCTCAAGGCGCCCGAAATCACCCACCCGCTGGTCCGCACCCACCCGCTCGCCGGCGAAAAGACCCTCTATTTCAGCATGAACCACACCGCGCGGATCGAGGGCATGTCGGAAGACGAGAGCCTCGATCTGCTCGACCAATTGCGCCGCCACGCGACCCAGCCGGAGTTCGTTTACGCCCACCACTGGGCAAAGGGCGATCTGGTGTTGTGGGACAACGCCGCGACAATGCACCGCCGCGACCCCTTCCCCGACCATTTCCCGCGCCTGATGCGGCGGGTGGGGATCAACTTCCCCGCGGAATTGAGGGTACCGTTCTAGCCGGCCAAGGCTGGTGCGGGTGAAGGGACTTGAACCCCCACTTCCTTACGGAAAGCAGATTTTGAGTCTGCTGCGTCTGCCGTTAAGTTTTTGATATCACTGTTGTATTTTTGTACAACGGCGCTAATGTGGAAGGAATGTGCACGGAGAAGAACGCTTTTCCGCCTTCCTCGCATGCCGCCGATGGGACTTGCGCCCAGACACCAAGAGGCCGAACGGCCTCGCCAGCGGGCAGACGCCCGCGCCGGTCCGGCGGAATTTTGCAGGAATGAGCTTCGCGTCATTGCGCCTCCACCTCGCCTCGCCGCCCGACGCGATCCGCTCACGACCCCACCGTTCAGGCGCACACCCGCTCGCCTCTGCAACGCACCCAGCACCATAACTCGCAAAGAATGTCTGTTGCTAAAGACCGGAACCATTAAATTGAGCGATTCCTTCTTCTTGATTTCGCATCATATCAAGCAAGCTTTTCCCATGAACCAGTGGTAAGCCCATCATGGGTGCAACCAAGCAGCCAGTTGCGTGATTTTCACCCTGCCAGCTGCGGCTAACCACTCCCTTTGTTAAAACGCCTCCACCAACCAAAATAGGGCCACCGCTCATTTTGCCCGGTATCTTTGCATCGAATTCGAAATTGGGTCCGGGCGTCGGGTTTTGCTTTTCCGTAATATTGTCCGGATAAATGGTTGTCACGGTACCAACGGAAACTGTCAATTCCGGTTGGTAATCATCATCAGCATTCATTCGAATATTTCTCATTGCAGGATAACCGATCGCAACTGCTCTATCACCTACTTTGAGATTATGTGGGCCTATGTTCAAGGGCTGATAGGAGCCGCCAATTATATTTTCTTTGACCTTACAAATCGCAATATCGAGGTCAAGCTTAAACTCAGGTTTTTCGTGCAGAAGCGGACTCTCAATTTCTTTGCCCCAATGTTGTGCCCATTCGAACGGACACATGAACCATTTTGCAGACCGCATCGCGGGATCGATATTGAAGACCTCGCTCGGCGCGTTCCTCATGGCCGGATTTGTAGGAATCAAAACCCCGTAGCGAAGCGACTCATCCAGCTTGTACGCCCTCACTCCGACTTGGGTAACACTGGTGTATTTTTCGTCAACGGGGTCACGAAGAACGTGCGCTGCGGTCATCAAAAGCCCAGAAGCACTTATGAAGAAGCCGGTGCCAATACATCTGACCTCATCATCACCATCACTCCAAGCGACTACAGGCACGATACTCTGCCGAACTAAAAACTCAGACCCACCAAATGTAGCAAAGAAATTCTCGATTATGCATGACGAGCAGATCGGCGATGAGCCGAGCATGGCGGCCGTTGCCATTCGCAAACGAGTGGATTTGCGTGAGGCGGTGATGGAAGCAGACCGCGATCTTGTCGGGCGGATAAGCCTCTGTCTCGATCCATGTCTTGGCATTATCGACGAGCACGCGGAGCTCGGCGGGAATTTGCCAATGGTCGAGGCCGATGTTGACCTCATGCGTTCTGAGCCGCCCGGCCCACCGCCACACGTCACCGAACATGTGCCGGCGCAGGCTTCTGATGTTGCGTTCCGTCAGCCAGTCGCGCCGCCGCCCCAATGCCCATTCTTGGCCGCGTGCGATGTTCTCCTGCTCGGCCGCGTTCAACTGTTCGCGGTTGGCGATGTGAGCCAGCTTGAGAGCGCGCCGCTCCTCTTCGCGCAGCGGCGTCGCGGCGTCGTCCGGCTGCTCGAAAATGTCGCTCACCGCTCATCCCACAGTGAGCGCGGATTTATCTCTTCGGCCAAGGCGTCGATCCGGCTCTCGAAGCTCTCGCGCGGCACCTGCTGCCGCTCCAGCGCCATCGAGTGCTCCACCGCCCCCAATCGCCGCCGCGCAACTTTGCGCGCCTGATCCTTGACCATCGTCTCAAGCGGCTTATTTGGGACAAGCGCGCAAACCAGCGTGCAGTCGAGGGCCTCGGCGACGCGGCGCAAGGTAGCGAGTTGAATGGTGCCCTTGAGTTCCGATTGCTCGATGGCGCTGAGCGTCGGCTGCTTGATCCGCAGACGCTTGGCGAGTTGCGCTGACGACATGCCCAAAGCCTCTCGAATGGCTTTGATCCATCCGTAGACAGGCGGCTTGAATCGATCGAGCGGCCGCATGGCCGCGAAAATCGCATCGAGGCTCTGCCTCGACTGGGATGTGATCCGCTGACTGTTCATAGCCTATAGCCTATTTGAGGCTTCGATCTTGAGAGGAAGCCGGTCCCGATTGGAATCCGCCGGGTTAACGCCTCTACGCGGTACAGCCTATTTTTGCCGACGAAATCTGGGACCCATGCTCGATCATCCCGGAAAAAGGGCACACCGAACGATAAGGCGGTTGATGCCGTGAGTTTCTTGACGCTTCAGGGCGCGCCGATGGTGCGTGAAGCGGGAGAAGGACAGATCGGGTGGCTGATCGCGAAGCCTGATGTCAGGAACGATGCGTATTGCAAGGTCAGGCGCGAGCGGAATAATCCAATTCGGTATTGGATTGCTTCTTACCTCTTCAAGAGCGATTGGATAATCGCTGGTAAAGAATGGATTGACTTCATCATTATTCGCAAGAATTTCCCAATGTGAATTTCCGTACATGGAGACACGTGGTACGATCGTGTCTATGCCCATAGCCTGAGGGAATTTTGGATCAACCTCAAAATCGATGGCCCCGTCGTCCATCAGCTCGGTTACGGTTTTCGAGCCGAGGATCGCTGGGGCCCTCGGCAACAACCCTTGTCTATCGAGGATGGCGGCTTCCGACTGCAATTGACTCTGTAATGGCGCGGTATGGATGCGCATTGATGCTGGGGCACAGCTAGCAACATAGGCAACAAACCCTGCTATAACATAAATGCATTCCGTATCGATCTGTCCGTTCTGTAGCTTGATGACTGAAGCATTATATTTGGGTTCTACGCCCAGGAGAAAATCTTCGACTGCGCGGTCATTTATCAAGTATGCGTTGGTGTTTCCTTCTTCGCTGCGGCAAACGCTCTCGGAGTTACAAGGAAACTGTTTGAGGTCTGATTTCCTAATCGCATGCATGAGGCTGCCGAGCGTCGGCGAATAAAAATTTCGAAGATGTACCTGGGAAACGTAGTGGTCGAGCGGCACGCCGTGAGTCCTTAGAAAATGGTGCGGGCGGCCGGAGTTGAACCGGCATGGGCTTGCGCCCAACGGATTTTCATACCCTCTACGGCTTTCGCCGCCCGATCCCGCGCGAGGTTCGCGCCGGAGAGGTTTGGGGTCTGGACTATCCCTTCACCCTGGCCCTGCGGCTTTAGGTGCTGCCCGTCTAGTCTCTACACCTTCCCGTTTCCGGGCTTGGCTCGGGATTGCCATCTGACAGGTTCCCCCGAATTTGGGCAGTTCTGCATCTTCGGTTTCCCGGAGAGCACTCAAGTTTGGTCTAAGTCCGTTGCGTCTACCAGTTTCGCCACGCCCGCACACAGGGAATAGCTATAGCTTTGCCGTTGGCGTCCGCCAATAGGGTGCACCGGAGACTCGGGTTCCCTTACTTCCGGCGGATTTTGGGACGCTTTGCGTTCGCTGCGCCCCCTGTTCCGCCCCTTCGACCGCGCTTTAGCCATATTTGGCGTCAAAGTGGATTGGAAGGTGATCTGTGATGAAAAAGCTAAACGAAAGATCGCTCAAGCGCGGCGACATCATCCTTACGACCACGACCGACGCTATAAGCAAAGCCATCCGCGTGGCAACCTGGAGCGACATCTCCCATGCGATGATCTATGTCGAAGACCACTCCGTTATTGACGCAACGGGCGATGGTGTTCATGCGCGCAACACACAGAGGCTGCATTTCGAGGACGACTGTTCCGTCTACGCGCTAAGGCTTCGAGCCAGTCTATCCGACGAGCAAATTCGCGGCATCTGTGATTTTGTCCGGGCACAGGTGGGGACTCAGTACTCGCGAAGGGAGGCGATCAGCACTCGCTTCGGCGGAGCACGAGCATGGTCGCGAAAGCAATTTTGTTCCCGCCTGGTCGCTCAGGCATATGCTTCGGTGGGCATCAAGCTTGTGGATGATCCAAATTTCTGTTCACCGGCGGATATCAAGCACAGCCCGGCTTTGGCGGAGATTCCGTCCCCCACAATATCGATCAGTGCGAATGAAACGAAGTTCTGGAACGAAAGGCAGAGCCTCCCCGAAAAGATGGCGGCTGCAACGAATGCCGTTCTGGACGGTGCAAGAGTCAAGAACAAGGATATACAAAACCTTAATGATCTCGACTTGCACCTAGTGAAGTACCCAGAGGACGATGAATTCGTGTGTGGCTTGCTAGAAACCTCTGGATATCTGACGCTTTGGCGATTCAATTTGGAGGTCAACCCCTGGCAATACGATCTGAGGCTCATGAACGCGCATGCGGCCCGAGATTCGAGAATGGAGGAGTATTGCCGGGATGTCGTCTTAAACGAGTAGGGAGGCCCAAATCGATATATCGTCAATCGCGGCGGCTACGCTCAGTATTACAAAGAATTCGGCCTGCGCTCGTTTGAGCTGATGCTGGAGCTATACGAAATTCTCGCGAGCCTCCATCGCACACGCGTTCAGACAGCCACGAAGTGGCTGCAAGCTAAAGGGCTGCTCGTTCCCATGGCCGAGCCATGGCTCAAACCGCATTCGCCGGAGTGGTTTGCGACACTGGAGATGTGGGACCCCATCCAGGCGGCAATGACTAGAGCCGCCATCAGTGTAGCTGGTCATGCAGAGATTTGCTCCGTCTGTGGAGATGAGCCGGCGCAAGATTTTCGCTTAGAAATGTTCGATAGACCATCCTACGGCGTCGATACCCTGCGTCTTTGCGACGACTGTCTCGAAGCTAGGAAAAGCACGGGCGATCTATTCGAGCGAATAGTTTGACGAGCTTCATTTGCGCTTAATCCTCGGCCTTTTCGCGTTCGCGGCAGCCCTCGGGGATCGGCCGTTCGGCCGCTCTTTCGGGGCGGCAGGTATCGCCGCCCTTCTGACATTGACCGCCGCCGCATCGATCATGTTCTTGATGTGCGCGGCGTAGAATTTCTCGATCATCTCGACGCTGGTGCGGCAGTTCTTGGCGATCTGGTAGATGTCGGCGCCCTCCATCAGCCGCAGGCAAATGTAGGTGTGCCGTAGGCTGTAGGCCGTGCGCGGCAGGCCTTCGCGATCTTTTTTGAGCTTCTCTTCGACGAGTATGGCGTTGAGAAGCTCGTGGTGATTGCGAGGAAATAACCGGTCGGTCGGTTGGGGTTTGCCTGCGTCCCCCTTAGGCGCTTTCTCAAGCGTGTTACTGGTACTGTTCCGGCCCAGCGATGTCGGCCTCCGCCGGTCCCGTAGACGCTTGAAGGG
>Ga0181521_10000121_pt1 | contig 87149 bp, 66 predicted proteins | sample PEATcosm2014_Bin_32_FD_119764 | JGI IMG/M metagenome (GOLD analysis project Ga0181521, IMG submission 119764) | Peatland microbial communities from MTU Mesocosm Facility, Houghton, MI, USA - PEATcosm2014_Bin02_60_metaG | ecosystem: Environmental > Terrestrial > Soil > Wetlands > Peat | place... | reverse complement strand
GGCCTAACTCGGGGCCTAACTCGGGGCCTAACTCGGGGCCTAACTCGGGGCCTAACTGGGGGCCTAACTCGGGGTCTTCCTCGGGGCCTTCCTCCGCAGAAGGCGCCAGAGAACGTACGCCGCTGCGAGGATAACCAGCGCGATAGCCACGATCTCGAGATAGCCTTCGATGTGCTTTTCGACGGCCTGCCACCGGTCGCCGAGAAAATAGCCCAAGCCCACGAAGGTCGACACCCAGAGGCATCCGCCGGCATAAGCGAACAACGCGAATTGCGGCGGTTCGACGTCGCTCATTCCGGCGGCGTAGGCTGTGAGGTGGCGGAAGCCGGGGACGAAATACCCGAACGTGAGGCCCCAATGACCGACGCGCGCGAACCAGGCGTGCGCCTTTTGGACATGGTCTTCGGTGATGTGGATGTAGCGCCCGTAACGGTGGATGAGCTTCAAGCCGAACGTGCGGCCCAGGAAGTAGCTCACGGTGATGCCGGACAAGCTGCCGGCGAGGGCGGCGCCGAAAGCCAATGGCAATACGAAATTCCCTTTGTAGACGAGAAAGCCGGTGAAGGTGAGCAGAGTCTCATCGGGGACGGGCAGGCCGACGATTCCGCAGACGAGCAGGAGGAAGATGGCGAAGTAGCCGTATTGGGTAATCCAATTGAGGACCTGGTGTTCCATGGTGAAGAAAAAAGCACGACTACATGCGAAGAAAAAGCACCGCTCCCTCGCGGTCGCGGCTCAGTAACTAGAAAAAGCACCGCTCCCTTGCGGTCGCGGCTCAGTAACTACACGCGGCTCAGTAACTGCACGCGGCTCAGTAACTACTACACCACCAGCTCACTGATTTCCACCGGGGAGCGCTCGCCGGTTACTACCACGATTCCGCTGTCTGTGACGTGGTAGCGCGCGGCGTCGGCCGCGCGGTCGTAGCCGATCCGGGCATCCTCCGGGACGTCGACATTCTTATCGAGAATGGCGTTGCGAATGCTGGAGCGGCGGCCGATGTCGCAGCTATCCATGATGATGCATCCTTCCACGAGCGCGCCGGCGTGCACCCTCACGTTGCGCCCCAGAATGGAATTGCGCACCACGCCGCCGGAAAGGATGCAGCCGCCGGAGACGATGCTGTCGATGGCCTGGCCGCGGCGGTTCTCTTCGTCGAAGGTGAATTTGGCGGGCGGGTCGGGATAGCTAGAGCTGCGCAGGGGCCAGGCGCGGTTATAAAGGTTGAGCGCCGGTTTCACGGCGCGGAGATCCATGTTGGCCTCGTAGTAGGCGTCGATGGTGCCGACGTCACGCCAGTACGGTTCGGAATCGGGCGGTTCGCCGGGGATGCGGTTGGTCTGGAAATCGTAGGCATAGATCTCGGCCTTGCCGGCGAGTTTGGGCAGGATGTTGTGCCCGAAGTCGTGCCTGCTGGATTCGTCGGCGGCATCGTCATGCAGCAGCTTGAGGAGCGAGCGCGTGGAGAAAACGTAATTGCCCATGGAGGCGAAGACGCGATAGGGATCGGCGGGCATCGAGGGCGCATGGGGATTCTTTTCGTGGAAGGCCTGGATGCGGCCATCCCCGGTGGCCTCGATGACGCCGAACTCGCTGGCCATCTCACGCGGCACGGGGATCGACGCCACGGTGACTTCGGCCTTTTTGGCAACGTGGTATTCGATCATGCTGGTGATGTTCATGCGATAGATATGATCGGCGCCAAAAATGGCCACCAAGTCGGGGTCCGATTGTTCCACCAGGTTGATGTTCTGATAGATGGCGTCGGCGGTGCCCTGATACCAGGTCTCGTAGGGCGAACGCATCTGCGCCGGCACAGGAATGATGAACTGCGATTTCAGCAGACTGCCGGTCTGCCATCCTTCCGCCAGGTGCTGCAGCAGCGACTGGCTGCGGAACTGCGTCAGCACGTAGATTGAGTAAATTCCGGAATAGAGGAAATTACTCAAGACGAAATCGATGATCCGGTACTTACCGCCGAATGGCACGGCCGGTTTGGCCCGTTCCTTCGTCAGGGGGAAGAGGCGCGTGCCCTTGCCTCCCGCCACCACCATACCCAGTACGCGTATGCGCATCGTTTTTTACCAAGGCCTATTGTTTCAGGCAAGTGCGAGGTTGGCAAGAGGGGAAGTGGAATAGAATGGTCGAGCTATGACAGACGGATTACGGAACGCGGCGGTGATCGGTACGGGCATGATGGGGCCGGGAATCGCGTTGACGCTGGCGCTGGGCGGCTGGCGGACGGCGATCCTGAGCCGGAGCGAAGCTAATGCCGCGCGCGGATTGGAGAAAGCGCGGGTGCAGGCGGGGCTGCTGGCGGAGAACGAACTGGTGGATGGGCCGCGGGCGGTGCAGGCGGTATCGTTATTGCGCACCTCGGCGGACTTCGATGACACGGTTCGCGGCGCGGGACTGGTGATCGAATCGGGGCCGGAAGACATGGCGTTCAAGCAGGAACTGTTCGCGCGCATGGACGCGTTGACGGGTCCGGAGACATTGCTGGCGTCGAACACTTCGGGGCTGAGCATCACAGCGATCGCGGAGCGGTGCGCGCGTCCGGAGCGGGTGCTGACGGCGCACTTCTGGAATCCTCCGCACCTGATGCCGCTGGTGGAAATCGTGCTGGGCGGGCGGACTTCGCAGGAATCGGCGGAGACATTGCGCGCGGTATTGGAAAAATGCGGGAAAACGCCGGTGATGGTGCGCCAGGACCGGCCGGGACAGCTTGGCAACCGGCTGCAGATGGCGCTGTTGCGGGAAGCGGCGAACATGATCGCGGAGGGGATCGCCGGCGCGGAGGATATCGATTCGGTGCTGCGGAATGGACTGGGGCTTCGGATGCCGGGATACGGCCTGCTGGAGCATATGGACGTGGTGGGCTTGAATCTCGGGCTGGCGGTGCTGGAATACGTGGCGCGCGATCTGTATAGCGAGCCGCGGGCGCCGGAGTATGTTCGCGAGCTGGTGCGTCGCGGCGACCTGGGGGCGGCGGCGGGCCAGGGATTCTACGACTGGTCGGTGAAGAGCGCGGATGAAGTGCGGGCGAGTCGGGACGCATCGTTGATTGCGATACTGCGGTACCGGCGGAAGGCAGGCGGCCGGCAATCGGCGATCGGGTAAACCCGCTGTGAGCTGAGCGCGGATTGCTGATGGCTCGGCTGAATTCCGGATTGGTACCCATGGGTCTAACAGGATGCTGAAAAGCACTGGAAATGAGCCAGCCGCCGATGAACGCCGATTGAAAACAACCAACTTATCCGCGTTCATCTGGGTTGATCAGCGGCCTATGTGCCTTTTTCAGCGGCGGGCTAAAGGGTCTGAATCACAACGCCGATAAGTTGATTGTTCGTGCGTCGCTAGAGACTCAGCAATGATCTCGCTAATCGGAATCGTCGTTGTGTTGGGTGCCATCGCGGGTGGCTATTTGATGGAGCACGGGAAGTTGCTGGTGCTGGTGCAGCCCGCGGAGTTGCTCATTATTCTCGGGTCGGCGATCGGAACCGTGGTGGTGGCGAATCCCATCGCCACTCTGATGCGGCTGGTGAAAGGTATGCTCGGAGTGCTCTCGGGCAGTCCATTCACCAAGGCTTATTATCTGGAAAACCTGAAAATGATCTACGAACTCTACAACGTGGCGCGCAAGAGCGGCACCGCCAAGCTGGAAGAAGAAGTCGACAATCCCACCAAAAGCCCGGTCTTCACGAAGTATCCGAAATTTCTGAAATCGCACCACGGGCTCAATTTTCTGTGCGACACGCTGCGGATGGCGGTTTCGGGAGGAGTGGAGCCCATGGAGATCGATCAGATGATGGAGGTGGATTTGGAAGTCCATCACCGCGAGTCGGCCGAGCCGATTTCGGCCCTGAGCACGATGGCGGACTCTCTACCGGGATTAGGGATCGTAGCGGCGGTATTGGGGATCGTGATCACCATGGGAGCCTTGGGCGGCCCCAAGGAACAGATCGGCGAGCACGTGGCGGCGGCGTTGGTGGGCACGTTTCTGGGGATTCTGTTGTGCTACGGGGTGTTCGGGCCGCTGGCGGCGGCCATGGCCAAACAGAACGATGCCGAGGCGAACTATTTAGGCTTTCTCCGTATGGCGGCGACCGGCTTCATTAAGGGATTGAGCCCGCTGATGGCTGTGGAACTGGCTCGCCGCTCGATACCGAGCATGGTGAGGCCGTCGTTTCAGGAAGTGGAAGGCGCCTGCCGGGGCGGCGGGAAGCCCAGCGGTACAGGCTAGCATATGCCGACCGAAGCAGAGGCGCCGCCGGCGCCGGCAAAACCAAGACCGATCGTCGTGGTCCGGAAAAAGGTTTCCGGACACGGCGGGCACCATGGTGGCGCGTGGAAGGTGGCATACGCCGATTTCGTGACGGCCATGATGGCGCTGTTTATCGTATTGTGGCTTACCAGCGCCGACGAAGAGGTCAAAAAGGCGGTGGCCGCGTACTTCAACAACCCCACCGGTCCCGGGAAACTGACGGGTTTGGCCGCGGCAGGCTTGGGCCATGCGATCGAAGTCCCCAAGGACGACATGATCAAGCTGCGCGAGAAGATTCAGGAAGCGTTAGCGCAGACGCCCAATTTCAAGAGCCTGCAAGATCACGTGGAGATCACGATTACAGCGGATGGGCTACGCATTGAACTGCTGGAGACCGAGGCGGGAATGTTTTTCGAATCGGGAAAAGCCGTTCCGACGGAGAGCGGGGCCGGTTTGCTGGCGCGGTTGGCAGGGGAGTTGGGCAAAATGCCCAATACGGTGCTAATCGAGGGCCACACAGACTCCAAGCCGTACTCCGAAGATAACGGTTACAGCAATTGGGAGCTTTCCACCGATCGCGCGAATTCGGCGCGCAAACTGATGGAGACGCACGGGCTGAGACCCGAGCAGGTGAACCAGGTGCGCGGATATGCGGACCGCGAATTGCGGCATCCGGACAATCCGATGCATGCTTCGAATCGCCGCATTTCAGTGATCGTACAATACCTGCCGCCAAAGCCCGGAGAAGCGCCGCGCGCACCCGCAACGGAGACTCCTCAGAAAGAGCCGCCGAAGAGTTCGCCCAAGAAATAGGCGCATCCCTTTATACTAAGTTCCAGAGTGACCTTCGAGACCGTTGCGGATAACCTGCGCGAGTCGTTTCGTGTGGTGGCGGCCGGGCGTAGCGCGGGCGAGATCCGGGAGTTGCCCGGTATCAGCATCGCCGCCGCCGGGGTTACTTTCCAGATGTTCAATGCAGCGTTCCTTTCGGCCCCGGTGCTCACGGAAGCGGAGCTGGAACAGCGAATTCATCTCGCCACGGCGCATTTCCATTCGCGCGGCCTGGAGTGGGCCTACTGGGTGTGCGAAGACTGGATCGACGGGCGGGCGCGCCGTAAATCACGCCAGATGTTCGAGCGCCTGGGCCTTCGGCACGCGGTGGAACTCCCCGGAATGGTCGCCGAGTGCATCGCTCCCCCGTTGAAGCCGCTTCCCGCGTTGACCGTACGGCGGGTCTCCGACGAAGCCACGCGCTCGGCTTTCTGCGCCATCGGGTCGGTCTGTTTTCACGTGCCCATCGACTGGTTTCGCGAGGTGTTCGACAACCAAGTGGTGTGGGACCGCTTCGCCGCATACGTGGCCTACCAGAATGAAATGCCGGTCTCCACGGCAGCCATCGTGATGGGCGGGGGAGCGGTGGGGGTGTACAACGTGGCGACGATGCCCGAGCAGCAGCGGCGCGGGTATGGCGAAGCCGTGATGCGCCATGCCGTGGCGGAAGCGCAAAGGGAGCACGGGGTGGCGCGCAGTATCCTGCAATCCACGCCCGCGGGCCTGCATCTGTACCAGCGAATGGGTTATCGCACCATTACGCGCGTATCGGTCTACGCGAGCTGATGCGAATGTGCGATTTTTTCCGCTCGTTTCTGCCGCTCGAAAATCCGCTCGGGTTTGGCGCGGGCGATTACCTGGAGCTGCTGCTCGCGGCCATGCTGCTGGCCGGATTGGTGTTGTGGAAGCGCCTGGCGCCGCACGCGCAACGGCTGGCGGAGCGGACAGGCTGGTCGATGGCGCTCCTGGCGGCGCTCGCGGTAGTGCTGCGATTGGCCATCCTCGGCCACCATCCCGTGCCTGCGCCGGATGTCTATGACGAATTCAGCCATCTGCTGGCGGCCGACACGCTGCGCCACTTCCGCCTGGCGAATCCGATGCATCCGATGCATCAGTTTTTCGAGACTTTCTTCGTTCTGCAGGAGCCCACCCACAGTTCCATCTATCCGCTCGGACATGGAATCGCGATGGCGATCGGGTGGGCGATTTTCGGGACTCCGTGGGCGGGAGTGATCGCGGCGACGGCGGCATTTTGCGCGCTCTGCTATTGGATGCTGCGGGGCTGGACCGCTCCGGGGTGGGCCTTGGCCGGCGGGTTATTGGCGGTGATCGAATTCGGTCCGTTGAGCCAGTGGATGAACGGCTATTGGGGCGGATCGGTTGCGGCTGCCGCCGGCTGCCTGGTTTTCGGCGCCCTGCCGCGATTGCGAACCCGGACGCGCCGGCGCGACGCGATCCTGCTGGGCGTGGGACTCGCGATTCACCTGCTCACCCGGCCCTATGAAACGCTGTTCCTGGGCATGGCGGTGGGGTTATTCTTCCTGCCCGGACTGCGAAAAGCCGGCGAAGCGCGGAGAATGGCGAGAATGGTCGCGGCCGCTGCCATCGCGGTAGCTCCGGCGGTAGTGCTCACGCTTTGGCAGAATCGCGCCGTCACCGGCTCCTGGACCACGTTTCCGTACTCCCTCAGCCAGTATCAATACGGCGTCCCGACCTCATTGACCTTCCAACCCAATCCCGTGCCGCACGCCGATCTGACGCCGCAGCAGCAGATGGATTATCGGATGCAGACGTCGTTCCGCCCGTCGGGCGGCGAGAGTCTTCGCACCTATCTCGAGCGGCTGGAATATCGCGTGCGCTTTTACCGGTTCTTTTTCCTGCCGCCGCTTTATCTGGCGCTAGTGGCTTTTTTACCCTTGCTGCGGCAGCCGCGGTTCGCCTGGGTAGCGATTACGCTGGCATTGTTCGCGATGGGAACGAATTTTTTCCCGGCGTTTCAGGTGCATTACGTGGCGGCGTGCACGTGTCTGTTCGTGCTGATGAGCGTGGCGGGGCTCGAATGGCTCAGCGGTCTGACGATCGGCGGGCGTACGGCGGGGGCGGAGGCGGCTCGCCTCATCTTTTTCGTGTGCATCGCCCATTTTGTTTTCTGGTACGGGCTCCATGTGCTCGATAAAGGAGAGATTTCGCTCACCGTCCGGCCGTATGAAACGTGGGACAACATAAACCACGGCAATCCGGAGCGCCGCATCGCGGTGAGGCAGGAATTGGAGAAGGCATCCGGTGACCTGCTGGTGTTTGTGCGCTACTCCCCGGCGCACATTTTCCAGGAGGAGTGGGTCTGGAACGCGGCCGATATCGATGCCGCGCGCGTGGTCTGGGCGCGCGATCTGGGGCCGGAGGAGAACGCCAGGCTGATCGCCTACTATCCCACCCGCACGGCGCTGCTGTTCGAGCCGGACGCGCGGCCGATGAGGCTGACGCGATACGCAGCGGGGGAGTAAGGCGAAGCGCGCGGCTGCTTGCAGGGGTATCTCTTCTGGGGCACTTGCGCGAGAGCGCCCGAGTTGTAATCTCGCGTAGTCCTCGCCGCCGCTACATCGCCAGGCAGCCCAATCCCAGCGCCGCGTCGATCACGATCTGCACATCCACCACGTTCACCACGCCGTCCGCATTCAGATCGTTCGCGGCCTGGGCCAATCCCAGCAACTCGTCGATCATCATTTGGATTTCGGACACACTGATCGTCCCGGTTTGATTGATGTCGCACCTGGTGATGATGTTGGTCTGATCGCTGGCGCTGGCCGACGAAGTGGCGCCGCCCCCCGATACGCTCACTTTATTGGTGAGCGAAGTCTCCGTGGTGGTCACCACGTTCACGGTCACCGTGATCGGATCGTAGCTCTGGCCCGACGCCAGCGTGTCGCCACGCGTGCACGTATTGCCCGGGCTGGGGCACGTCCATCCCGTGCCCGCCATCGATACCAGCGTCATTCCCGCGGGCACGGTTTCCGTCACCGTCACCGTTCCGCTGGTTGTCCCCACTCCCGCGCCGGATTGGTTGGAAACCGTCACTGTATAAGTGGCGCCTTGCTGGCCCGCGTTGAAATTTCCGGTGTGGCTCTTCCCGATGCTTAAAATGGGCGTCCCCCCGACCGTGAGAATCACCGGAACGGTGGTGGCGAAATTGGCGCCTTGCAGGATGGCCTCGCCCGTGTGGATGCCCGCCGGCACAAATGCGCCGCCGGGTTTGCCGTTCACGCTTACGGTAAGGCTGTCGGGCGTAACGCAGCAACCGAGTCCGCTTGGCGTGGAGGATAACCAATAGCCCCCGTTGCCTGCGTAATCGAGATTGTTGTAGACCAGGTTCGTGCCGAGGCTGGTTACGTGCAGAGCCTGCGTTAACGGGTTCGCCCCTGCGTAAGGCATCGAGAAATTGAGAGGGCCCAATTGGGTGAATCCGCTCGTCCCCAGCACCACGCTTACCGGCACGGTCACGCTGCTGCTGCTCGATTGGAACAGAAGCTGGCCGCTGAATTGGCCCGCCACCAGGCCTTCGTTCGGCAGGTTTTGCGCATTGACGCTCACCGTGATGGTGGAAGGAGCGGTGCCGCTCAAGGCGGAAGGAACCAACCAATTGCCGCCGTCGGCCGTCATGGTCGTGAGATTCCAGTTCAATCCGAAAGCCCCCAGGCCCTGGATGTACAGGCTCTCGCTCGCGGGGGTGGCGGTAGTGGCGGCGGAAAAGCCCATCTGGCCCGGTAGATTATCGAAGAAGGGAACGCTGGCGGGCGCCACCGTAAGGTTGACCGGGACCACCATCGAGCTGGTGCTCGAGTTGTAGATCACTTCGCCCGTATATGTGCCCGCCGCCAGACCGGCCGGCGCGTTCACCGATATGATCTCTGCATCGGGCGTGACACAACAGCTGGCGCCGGTCGTTGACGCCGCCAGCCAGTTGCCGCCGTTGCCGCTGGCTACCGCAAGGTTGAAGACGACATTGTTTCCAGTGCTGAGGTCCATCACCACCTGCGGCAGAGGATTGGCTCCTCCCACCGGCATGGTGAAGTTCAGGCCGTTGGTCTGCACAAAATTGTTACCGCCCACCGTCACGTGGATAGGTACAGTCACGCTGCTGTTGTTCGCCAGGAACAGCACCTGGCCGATGAACACACCGGCCACCAGCCCCTGATAAGGCAGGTTCTGCGTCACGATGCCCACGCTTACCAGCGAGGGGGCGGTCCCGCTAGCCGCCGATACCGTGAGCCAGTTGCCTCCGTCGAAGGTGGCGGTCTGCGCGGTCCAGCTCAGTGTTCCCGCTCCGTAGTTGCGGATCTGCACATTCTGCGGCGCCGGGTTGCCTGCGTCGGTGGCGAGCGAATAGCTCAACTGCCCCGGCACGTTGTCGAACATGGGCGAAGTGGCGGGCAGTATTGTGAGCGTGACCGGAACCGTTTGCGAAACGGTGCTGTTGATAAAGGTCACCTGGCCGGTATAAGTTCCGGCCGCCATGGTCGCGCTGGCATTCACCGACACCAGGATGGGAGAAGGCGTGTTGCAGCAGCTGGCGCCGGATGGCGAAACCGTCAGCCAGCTCCCGCCGGTGGCCGTCGAGGCATAAGTACTGAAAGTAAAATTGGTGCTTGTGGCGGTCACGTTGAGAACCTGCGGCAGCGGATTGGCGCCCTGCTGGACCATGGTGAAACTGATGGGGTTGATCTGTTCGAAAACGTTCGTGCCGACATCCATCATCACCGGAATAGTGGTCGAACTCCCTCCCGCCTGGATGAGCAGTTGCCCGACAAAATCTCCCGCCACCAATCCGCCATTGGGCAGATTGCCGGGCACGATCCCAACGGTGATAAGCTCCGGCGCGGTCCCGCTGGTCGCGGACACCGTCAGCCAGTTCCCGCCGTCAGCCGTCGTGGGCGTGAGCGTCCAATTCAACGTGCCCGAGCCCGCATTACGAATCTGGAATACCTGGCTCGAAGGCGCGTTTGTCGCGCCGGTTTGCATGGAGAAGGTCAGCTCGCCTGGCAGATTACCGAGGTAGGGATTGGCGGAGGAAGTTACCGTCAGGGTTACCGGCACCGTCATCGCTGTCTTGCCGCTATTGATGATAATCTCGCCGGTGTACGTTCCCGCAGCCAGAGTCGGCGCGGCGGTTACGCTGACTTGTAACGTATCGGGGGTGTTGCAGCAACTGGCCCCGAATGGAGTAACCGTCAACCAGCTTCCGCCGGTGGCCGTGAAGTAGCTAACGGAAAAAGTAAAGTTGGCGCCTTCGCTGACGATGGTGAGGTTTTGCGTCAAGGGATTCGGACCGGCTTCGAGCATGGTGAAGTTGAGCGGGCTTACCTCTACAAAGCCCCCGCCAATTTGCACCGCGATGGGAACGGTGATGCTGCTGATGTCGCTCTGAAACAGCAGATTGCCCACGAAGACTCCGGCCGTCAGGCCTGCGCCTGGAAGATTCGCCACCGTGATCCCCACGGAGATTTGCGAAGGCGCGGCGCCGCTGGTCTCGGAAACGTTGAGCCATGCGCCGCCATCGGCGGTAGTCGCCGCGAGGGTCCAGTTCAACGTTCCCGCCCCGGCATTGCGCACCTGAATGAATTGCGCGGGTGGAGGATTAGCCGCCGAGGTTTCCGCATAGAAGTTCAATTCGCCGGCCATGTTGTCGAAGAAATCGCTGGCTGCCGCTCCCACCGTCAGCGTGACGGGGATGACCATGAGCTGCGTACCGTTATCGGCGAGGACCTGGCCGGTATAGGTGCCCGCCGCCAAAGTAATCGCGGGCTGCACGCTGATGGTGATTGCGTCGGGTGAATTGCAGCAACTGTCTCCGGTCGGGGTCACCGAAAGCCACGCGTTGTTGGTGGCTCCCGCCGAGCCGTTGGCGGTCGATGAGGAAACAGAGAAAGTGAAGGCAGTCGTTTGATTGGCGATGGTAATGGTTTGCGGGAGCGGGTTCGCTCCGGTGTGCGGCTTGGTGAAATTGAGCGCGTTCACCTGCGGCATGGCGTTGGCCGCTACCGTGATACCGACGGGGACGGTGACGATGCTCGCGCCGCCCGCGGTCTGGAACAACAGTTGGCCTCCGTAAGTGCCCGCAGTCAGCCCTCCGCCCGGGAGATTCGCCGTCACGATCCCTACGCTGACGTTCGATGGCGCCGTCCCCGACGTCGCCGATACGGTCAGCCAGCTTGCCGAGTTAAAGGTGCTCGTAGTCAACGTCCAACTCAAAGTCCCCGCGCCGGCGTTGCGGATTTGTAGCACCTGGGAGGGTGGCTGCTGGCCGGGGGCCATGGAGAAGCTCACTTGTCCGGGGGTGTTATCGAAAAATGTCGCAGTGGAGAGTTGCACCACCAGAGTCACGGAGACGGTGAGGCTGGTCACCCCATTAGCGGTGAAGACAATCTGGCCATTGTATGTGCCCGCCGCCATCGTGACGCTGGTGGTAACAATCACGCTGATACCCCGCGGCGTGATGCAGCAACTCGCGCCGGTTGGGGACGCGGAAAGCCAACTGCCGCCGTTGGAAGTCGAAGGGGTAACGGAGAACACAAAATTGCTGCCCGTGCTGGCAATCGGCAAGACCTGCGGAAGTGGATCGGCCCCGGTGTACTGCTTGGTGAAGTATAGAGAATTGACTTGCTCGAACTGCTCAGCAAAGAGCCCGCCTGGCAACGCCAGCGTTAGCAGAGTCAATATTACTCTCACCGATTTGAATGGTCGGTGGTTTCCGGCGCGGGCAGGATACGGCAGACGTGCGATTTTCTCGGTGCTTGGTCCCATGGTCTCTCCGAAGTGCTCCCAGGGCCAGAACTAACGGCCCACATTCTAACGGCCTACATTCATATGCGTATTTGAAGGAGGGGAACTCTCAAGAGCTCGCGAGTTTTTGCAGGGAAGAGAAAGGTTAAGCCGGGATTTCCATTTTGTCTCTTGAGCACGCGTAAGCGTATCACAGGTCGTCGACTTCTGATCCTCCAAAGTGGATAACTTTGGTACCTTTTCCGCGCAAGTCCGTCTTTTGGCCCCGGCCAAGCGCCAATTCCGCCCGCCGAAAAACCAGGGATCGGGAAGTTGCTTTTTTTCAGCCACTTCGAAAAACCTCTCCGGCCCCATCCCTGGTCTGCCTGATTCTGCCCGGTCATCGCTCTTCTGCTACCCCGTCGCCAGCGCCAAGACATCGATCCGCCACCATGCTCCCGAACAACCGCCGCGTCAGATGGTTCTCGGCCGGCATCGGCCAGTAGTACCGGGCGTGCTCCACCAGCCGGCCCCGGTCTTCACCTGCCGCTGCCGCGAGATGGTCAGCGACCAGTTCCCGATCTTCTACCAGCAGCCGCCACCACAGATTCCCCAGATTGTGGGCTACCTGCGGCGTATAGTCCGATCGGCACGGTGGTCGCACTGCACCTGACCTCCGAGCAAGGCGACGATGCGACCATCGGTTACTCGGCGCGCTGGCGAAGTTCCACGGCGAGTTGTACAGGCGTCACCTTGACGATCACCGACATTAAAGCCGTCTGGTAGGGCTGCGATACTGGAGGCATGTCTGCTCTTTTTGCGCCTCTCACGATTCGCGAAGTCACGTTCCGCAATCGCATCGCCGTCTCGCCCATGTGCCAGTACTCGAGCGAGGACGGGTTCGCCAGCGACTGGCACCTGGTGCATCTCGGGAGCCGCGCGGTGGGTGGCGCCGCGCTGGTGATTATGGAGGCCTCGGCGGTCGAAGCGCGGGGCCGGATTTCACCACATGACAACGGCATCTGGAAAGACGAACACATCCCGATGCTGTCGCGGATCGCCGCGTTTATTCGGCAGCAGGGCGCGGCGCCGGCGATTCAGTTGGCGCATGCCGGCCGGAAGGCCAGCACGTACCGGCCCTGGGAGGGTTCGGGCGCGGTACCGCCGGAGGCCGGCGGGTGGCAGCCGGTGGCGCCGAGCGCGGTGGCATTTCAGTCCGACTATGCGGTTCCGGCAGAGCTCACGCGCGCCGAAATTGCGGGGCTCGCGCAGTCGTTCGCCGCGGCGGCGCGGCGCGCGCTGGAGGCGGGTTTTCAGGTGGTGGAACTGCATTTCGCGCACGGCTATCTGATGCACGAATTCCTTTCGCCGCTCAGCAATCTCCGCACCGATGAGTATGGCGGCTCGTTCGAGAATCGCATTCGCTTCGCGCTGGAGACGACGAAAGCTGTGCGCGCGGTATGGCCGGAACGGTTGCCGCTGTTGGTGCGCATCTCGGCTACCGATTGGGTGGAAGGCGGCTGGGATATCGACGAATCGGTGGAACTGGCGCGGCGATTATGCGGGCTTGGAGTGGACCTGATCGACTGCTCGTCGGGCGGGCTGGCGCCGCAGCAGAAAATTCCGCTTGCTCCGGGCTATCAGGTACCGTTCGCGGAGCGGATCCGGCGGGAAACGGGGATTCGGACGGGAGCGGTCGGGCTGATTACCACTCCGCGGCAGGCCGATGAAATCGTCCAGCGCGGGCAGGCGGACCTGGTGCTGCTGGCGCGGGAGTTTTTGCGCGATCCGTATTTTCCGCTGCACGCGGCGAAAGTACTCGGGGACGCCGTCGAAGCGCCAATTCAGTATCGGCGGGCGTTCTAAAGAAAAAGGCACCGCTCCCTTGCGGTCGCGGCTCATTCACAACGCGAGGCATCCACGACGCGAGGCCTACAGAGCCGCGACCGCAAGGGAGCGGTGCCTTTTCCGACTGAGGTTAGCTCTTCTCCCGGTTGGCCGTAAACTCGGTCGTCGTCGGTTCCCCACCGCCACGACCCGGCGCCGTGATCTTCAGTTTCATCGAGTCGCCGCTCACCGTGCCGTCGTACTTGGTGATGATTTCGTCCCCATTCTGATTGGTGCGCTTGGTTTCAAAGTAGATGTGATCGCCATCCACCTTGCCCTTGCTGATCTCCTGCGGAGGCGCCTGGCCGCCACGGCCGAAACCGGGAACGCTACCCGTGAGAGTCGAGCCATCCTGCTTGAGAGTGATCGTGACGGTCATCATGTCACCGCCCCGACCAGGTCGTTGGTAGCTCCATTTGCCGGAGACATCGGCCGCCATGGCGACAAACGCTACGACAAACAGAATCGTCGTTACAAAAAGCAGCTTTTTGGTCATAGTAAACCTCAAGGCGTAGGAGGAATGCCGTATGGTTACACGTCCGCCTGCATTTTCGCCCCATTTTCGCCTGGGCGCCTAGTTTTCCTCCCATTTGGCGGTGAAGATATTGAATTCATAACGCTCCTTGGCGTCGCGGTCGGAGCAGAAGACCAGCGTTTTGCCGTCCGGCGAGAACTCCGGAAACGACGTAAATCCGCCGAAATGGGTCACTTGTTCGAGGCCGGTGCCATCGAGGTTGATGCGGTAGAGCTCGAAGTGCCGGCTGTCACAGTCGTGCTTGTTGGACGAAAAGAGAATCTGCTTGCCATCGGGGGTGAACGTGGGGGCGAAGCTGGCGCACCCGAAATTCGTGATGGTGCGGGCATGGCTTCCGTCGCCATTGGCCACGACGAGTTCCATCTTCATGGGCGATGTGAGATTATCGGCAAGCAGCGCTTTGTATTTCGCCATGGCCTCGGCATTGGGCGGATAATTGGCGCGCCATACCACGTGGCTGCCGTCGCGGGAAAAGGTTCCGCCGCCGTCGTAGCCTTCTTTGTGGGTGAGCTGCTTCTTGTGCGTGCCGTCGGTGCGCATGGTCCACAGGTCGAGATCGTGAGACGCGAGCGAGGTGTAGACGATGGTACGGGTCTTCCAGTTGACCGTACCTTCGGCGTCGTAACCGGGCGTGTCGGTGAGGCGCTTTTCGATTTTGCCATCGTCGGTGGCGAGGAAGATGTCGAAACCGGGATAAACGGCCCAGACGTAGCCGCGGCTGCGGTCGGCGGGCGCGGGACAGGCGTCGCCCGCGAGGTGGGTGGAGGCGTAGATGATGTGCTTGTTATCGGCGAGGAAATAAGCGCAGGTGGTGACGCCTTTTCCGGTGGAGACCAGGTGCTGATCGCTGCCGTCGGCGTTCATGATGAAGATCTGGTCGCAGCCGTAAGGCGGGCGGGTGGTCTGGAAAATGAGGCGCTTGCCATCGGGGGACCAATAGGCTTCGGCGTTTTGGCCGCCGTGGGTGAGTTGATGGATATCGGTGAGGCGCACCGATTGCGCGGCGGCCAGGGATGCGGCTGCCAGGGTGAGCGAGATAAATTTTTGCATAGATGCGATGGTGAAAGTATATGCTAGTCTCCAGCCTCAGGTAACTCGCTCGCATGCGAGAAGTCGGGGCAGCCAGTCTGGAGGCTCTTGCAAAATTAGCATTAGCTGTTCCGGATCCAAAAGCACCGCTCCCTCGCGGTCGGCTCAGAGGGGCGGTCGCCAACAAGCCCATCGCTTTCCGGCGGGTCCAGCCGGCTGAAAGCCGGCTGCAGGCACGATTGCCTGCCCCACCTCGACTATAGACTAGCCCGGACCCTGCCGCAGAGACATTCCGGTCAACGCCAGCGTCAGACCGACCATGATGACGACGGTCGCCCAGGATGCCCAGTTGAACCATCGCGGATTGACCCATTCACCCATCAGGTCGCGCTTGTTGATGAGAATCACCATGAAGATGAGGATGAGCGGCAGCAGCACGCCGTTGAGCACCTGCGAGAGCAGGATCATTTGCACCAGCGGGAATTTCGGAATCAGCACCACCCCGGCGCCCACCACGATCAGCGAGGTGTAGAGGAAGTAGAAGACCGGAGCTTCGCGGATGCGGCGGTTGACGCCGGCTTCGAAGCCGAGTCCTTCGCAGACGGAATAAGCCGTAGATAGCGGCAGAATGGAGGCGGCGAAGACTGAGGCGTTCAGCAGGCCGGCGCTGAACAGCAGAAAGGCATATTGGCCAAACGGTTTCAGCCCCACGGCGGCATCGGCGGCATCTTTGATATCTTTCGGGGCCACGCTCCAGATGGCGCCGGCGCAGGCCACGATGATGAAGAAGGCGATGACGTTGGTCATGATACAGCCGAACGTGACTTCGAGGCGCGAAGCGGCGTATTCCTTGGCGGTGACGCCCTTCTCCACCACGGCCGATTGCAGATAGAACTGCATCCAGGGAGCGATGGTGGTGCCTACCATGCCGATGAGCATGTAGATATAGCCGGAATCGAGCATCAGGATGGGGCGGACGCTGTTGATGGCAGCGGCTTTCCAGTCCGGCCTTACCAGAAATCCCGAAATGATGTAAGTCACATAAATGACGCTGGCGATCAGGAAGACCTTCTCGACGCCCCGGTAATTGCCTTCCACCACCAGGAACCACACTCCAATCGCGGCCAGAGGCACGGAAATGTATTTGCTGACGTGGAACAAATCGAGCGAGCTGGCCACGCCGGCGAACTCCGTCATCACGTTGGTAAGGTTGACCAAGACCAGCAGCGCCATCAGTACGAAGGTGATGCGCAGGCCGAATTCCTCGCGGATGAGATCGGAGAGCCCTTTGCCGGTGACCGCGCCCATGCGGGAGCACATTTCCTGGGTGATGATCAGGACGACGGTAATGGGCAACAGCGTCCACAGCGGCAGATAGCCGTACTTAGCGCCGGCGGCGGAATACGTGTAGATGCCGCCAGAATCGTTATCGACCATGGCGGTAATGAAGCCCGGCCCCAAAACCGCAAGGAAGATCAGGATGTTGGAGCGGAAACGTTCCAGGACTTTCGGCATCCGCTATTTTTGCCTCAGGAGAGAGATGATATCGTCGGCGGTGATTACGCCCGCGAGCTTACCTTCCTCGTCGACCACGGGCAAGGTAAGGAGGTTGTACTTGTCGAAATACTCGGTGACGCGGTCCTGCTTCTCCTCAACGGTCACCTGGATGAGCGTCTCGGACGCTAAATCCTTGAGGCGGGAATCGCCGCTCGCCAGAAAGAGGCGCGCCAGCGGAATCGCCGCCGTCAAGTGCTCTTCTTCGTCGATCAGGAAGAGCGTGTTGAGCGATTCCAGCAATTCTTCGTTGCCCTTGAGCGCAGACATGGCGTCGGCGACGGTGGCGTTATGGTGGAGCACCACGTACTCGGTATTCATCAGGCCGCCGGCGGTGTCTTCGTCGAATTCGAGCAGCTCCTGAACTTCCACTTTGGGCTCGGAATCCATTTCCTCCAGGATTTCCTCCGACGTCTCCTCCTCGAGCTCCGAGAGGATGTCGGCAGCTTCGTCGGGCGCCATTTCCTCGACGATATCGGCGGCCTTTTCGGTTTCGAGAGACTCCAGAATGCTGGCCTGCATCTTGGGGTCTTCGACTTCGGAAAGGGCGTCGGCGGCCGCCTCGCTGTCGATGGAATCGAAGATGGCCTCGCGTTCGGCGGGAGCGAGGTCCTCGACGATGTCGGCGAGATCGGCCGGGTGCATGTCTTCCAGCTTCTCGTATGAGATGTTCAGGCGCAGGCGGCGCAGGGGGTCGGGCTCGACCACATTGGCGAATTCCCAGCGGATGGAGTTGGGCGGGATGCGGCTTTGCAGGCGGCGAACCCATCGCCCCGGCAGGATGCCCTGAAACAAGCGCCGGAACATGCTACGGACGCCGATATCGACTTCGAGGACGGTGAGGATATCGCGCTGGCCGTCGTGCTGGACGGCCATGGTGACATCGGTGACACGGACGACTTTTCGGCCGGTGACATCGATGATCTGCTGGTCGAGCAAGTCGCGGCCGATGCGGAGCATGTACTCGTCGTCGTGGTAGGGAAGCAGTTGCTCATCGCTGAGCTGGATGCCGGTATCGAGCGCGATGGATTGGATCTGGTCGAACCGGAGGGTGAGCCAGGTATCGCCGCCGCCAACCAGGAAGCGGTCGATGCGGGCGGCGTGCTCGCGCGGGACCAAGGCGGCGTCCTTGACGCGGCCGATGCGGCGGTGCTTGAGGTCCAGCACCGGCATGGACAGCAGTTCGGTGAAGTACAGGAGGTTGTCCGCCATCGAAAACGCCCTGGCGCCAGACAGCCCGAGCACGATTCCGGATGGTTCCGACTTGTCACCTCACTTGTGCTCTACACTGCTTATCGCCAATTCCAATATGGCGCATCGGGTCGGGAAGCCGCAAGAGAAAAAGGCAATTATCTTGCGGTTTTCGGGGCGGAGAAGCCTGCTGGGATTGTCATTCGAGGATGATTGCGCCGAGCAGGGGAATTTCACGAAAATGCCCATCCCACGTAATCAATGCCGCTCCGGCTTGAACGGCGGCTGCGGCAATCCAGATATCGTTTGTGGGAAGCGGCTTGCCGCGCGTGCGCAACTCGGCGACGATGGCGCCGAAGATCCCGGCTGTTCGCCGGTCAACCGGCAGCACCTCCACCACAGGGACCGACAAGAACTGATCCAGTTCGGCCAGGTTCTTCGATTTGTGCTTCCCCCGTTCGAACCCGGCGAAGAGATAGCCGAGGACGACGACCGGAACGCCGATCCATTCGGCGCTATCGAGGAGCGGCGGCAATGCGCGGTTCGCCCCGCCTGAAATAGCTGTACGTGACCGTATCGATGCAATAGCGGCTCATTGCCAGAATTCGGGATCGATTTTTTCGAAGACCTTGATGTCGTCGAGGAAGCGCCGGTGCTCGGCCCCGGTCCAGGTGCCCGCCAGGCGCGCCAGTCCGTTGCTGCGGGTGGCGGAGACACCCAGGCTGAGGCGCAGGAGATCGATGACGGTCTGATTCAGCGAAGTGCCGCGCCGGCGTTTTTCGCGTTGGAGCGCGGCCGAGAGGTCATCGGGGAGATTGCGGACTGTCAAATGATGTGCATTCACTGAATGCATTGTACGAATGCAGCATAGGCGCGGTCAACTTCACCAGGGTGCGCGATGAACGCCGATAAACGCGGCGGCTAACCCATTTTCCGCAGCCTGCCAGGCGCCATGCGATAATCGAAGTTCCCATGAAAGCTCGCGTCTTCGTTTCCTTTAAATCGACGGTGCTCGATCCGCAGGGGCAGACGGTCTGTTCGGCGCTGCACGGGCTGGGCTACCAGTCCATCGCCGCCGTCCGCCAGGGAAAGTGCTTCGATATCTCGCTCGCCGAGGGCGTCACGCACGAACAGGCGCGAAAAGATATCGAAACCATCGCGCACGAAGTACTAGCCAACCCAGTAATCGAGGAGTACCGCGTAGAGATCCTCGACTAGGCCATAATAAATGGCATGTGCGGAATCGTCGGCTATATCGGGAATCATAAGGCCGTCCCAATCATCCTGGAGGGCCTCAAACGGCTGGAATATCGCGGTTACGACTCGGCGGGCATCGCCGTCTACGGCGATGACAAGCAGTTCACCATTCGGCGCGCCAAGGGCAAGCTGCGCAACCTGGAAGACGCCATCCGGCTCAGCCCGGTGGACGGCTCTTTCGGCATCGGACACACCCGCTGGGCGACGCACGGCCGTCCCACCGAAGAGAACGCGCACCCCCATCGCGATTGCCACGGCGATGTGGTGGTGGTGCATAACGGCATCATCGAGAATTACCTGGAGCTGAAGCATCGCCTGCAGGCCGAGGGGCATGTCTTCACCACCGAAACCGACACCGAAGTGGTGGCGCACCTTGTGGAGAGCCACCTGCACGGCAATCTGGAAGAGGCCGTGCGCAAGGCTGTCAATGAACTGCGCGGATCGTTCGCGCTGGCGGTGATTGCGCGCTCCGACCCGCAGAAGATCGTCGCCGCGCGCTACCAGGCGCCGCTGGTTGTGGGCACCGGCGACAACGAATATTTCGTGGCGTCCGACGTTCCCGCCATCCTCACTCACACCCAGGACATGATCTTCCTGGCCGACGGCGACATGGCCGTGCTCACGCTGGATGGCGTGCGCCTCAGCGATTTCGACGGCCGGCCGGTGAATCGCAAACGCGAGCACATTCTCTGGGACCCCATCCTGGCCGAAAAGGGTGGGTACAAGCATTTCATGCTCAAGGAAATCTTCGAGCAGCCGCGCTCGGTCCGCGATACCACGCTGGGGCGTGTAGGACAGGAAACGGGCCGCATTTTCCTCGACGAAATGGATATCGCGCCCGCCGAGTTCGCGCGCTTCACGCAGGTGAAAATCATCGCCTGCGGCACCAGTTGGCACGCCGGGCTGGCGGGCAAATTCATGATCGAGAAGCTGGCCCGCCTGCCTGTGGAAGTGGATTACGGCAGCGAGTTCCGCTATCGCGATCCCATCGTCAGCCCCAACACGCTCACCATCGTGATTTCGCAATCGGGCGAAACCGCGGACACGCTGGCTGCGCAGCGCGAAGCCAAAAACAAGGGATCGAAAACGCTCGCCATCTGCAACGCCGTGGGGTCGATGGTCACGCGCGAGGCTGCCGGCACCATCTATACCCACTGCGGGCCGGAAATCGGCGTGGCCTCGACGAAAGCTTTCACCGGACAGCTAACGGCGCTTTTCATCCTGGCGATGTACCTGGGCCAATCCAACAAGTCACTCGACGAAAGCGCCTCGCGCTGCCTGGTGCAGAATCTGCTGCACATTCCCGGCAAGCTCGAAGCCGTTCTCTCCGCCGACTCGGTTTACGAATCGCTGGCTCGCGAACTGTACCACACCACGGACTTCCTCTTCCTGGGGCGCGGCATTCACTTTCCGGTGGCGCTCGAGGGCGCGCTCAAGCTCAAGGAAATCTCCTACATTCACGCCGAAGGCTACCCGGCGGGCGAAATGAAGCACGGGCCCAACGCGCTGATCGACGAGAAGCTGCCGGTGGTGGTTCTGGCCACCCAGGACGCCGCCGATCCCGATAGCCGCGTGCTCTACGAAAAGACCTTATCGAACATTCAGGAAGTGAAGGCGCGCGAAGGCATCGTGGTGGCGCTGGTCACCCAGGGCGATACCCAGGCGCGCCGCTTCTGCGATCACGTCATCGAGATACCGCCGGCTTCCGACCTGCTTTCGCCGATTCTGGAGATCGTGCCGCTGCAACTGCTGGCGTACCACATCGCCGTGCGGCGCGGATGTGACGTGGATCAGCCGCGCAACCTGGCCAAGAGCGTCACCGTTGAGTAGCGAGGCGCTGAAGCAGTTCTCGCACCGATTGCGGGTCGATACCGACGGCAAAGGCCTGTACGAAATCACGCGGCCGATTGCCCGCTGGTTGAGCGATTGCAATATCGATACCGGTTTGCTCACCGTTTTTGTGCAGCACACCTCGGCGTCGCTGACCATCCAGGAAAATGCCGACCCCGACGTGCAATACGATCTGAACGAGTTCTTCAACCGCCTGGTGGAAGAAGACAATCGCCTTTACCGGCACACCTGCGAGGGGCCCGACGATATGCCGGCCCACATTCGCGCGGCGCTCACATTGACGCAGCTTTCCATCCCGGTGGAAAACGGACGTCTGGCGCTGGGAACGTGGCAGGGCGTGTATCTGTTCGAGCACCGCGCGGACTCTCATCACCGCAGCGTAGTGCTGCATTTGCTGGGCGCGTAAAGCTCCGTCCATATATAATTGCTCCCAGCGAGGGGACCATGACGCGTGCCGCGATCTTCACCCTGTTGTTTACGGCCAATCTGGCCCCGGCTCAGGACGTCGCCGGCCGCATTGTCCAGATGACGCATGCGGGATCGGCATTGTTCATCGGCATCGCATTCGACATTATCGAGGAAAAAGGCGTAGCGTGGCCCTTCTACGCCAAGCTGGTCAGTCCGCCGCCGGCCATCGAGAGGGGATCGCAAGGCAATCATCTCACCGGGCACGGCATTCGGGGTTGGCCGCACAGCACGTTTTCGTTCCGCGCGTCGAGACCTGTGGTACCGGCGGGATTCCAATCCGTCTGGATCACCGTCACGCCACCGGCGCCGAACTGACATCTTCGGGAACAACACCCCGCCTATACAGTTCCCGGCGAGAATTGCCGATACAACCATTGGAGAGAGACATGCACATTCGCCGGAAGCGGCTCAGTTTTCGCAACAAGCTGCTGGTTTTCGGCGCCACGCTGACCGGCGTTCCATTGTTCCTATTGAGTTCGGTGGTGGGTTGGCAGAACCACCAGCTTCACCGGGCGGCCTCCAGCGGATGCCAGCGCGTCGCACAGGCCGATCTCGATCACAGCGTGGAGAGTATCTACCGGCTTTGCGAAGACAGCCGTCTGGCGCTCGAACGGGATGTGCGGGCGAACCTTCGTTCGGCACAGGTGCTGATGGAGGAGAAGGGCGGCATTCAGATCGCCGGAGGGCGGGCGGATGTGAACTGGGAGGTGCGGAACCAGTTCACCAAGGACGTTTCCAGCGTTTCGCTGCCGAAGATGCTGGCCGGCGGAACGTGGCTCGGGCAGGTTGCCGCTCCCCAGACTTTCGTGCCGGTCGTCGACGATATTCGCAGGCTCACCAACACTACGAGCACGATTTTCCAGCGTATGAACACCGCCGGCGACATGCTCCGCGTGGCCACCAACGTGATCGGCGACGATGGCAAACGCGCTATCGGGACTTTTATTCCAGCGGTGGGTCCGGACGGCAAGCCAAACGCGGTGGTTTCGTCCGTGTTGCGCGGCGAGACCTTCGTTGGCCGTGCGTTTGTCGTCAACGGGTGGTACATGTCCGCCTACGAGCCCTTGCGCGACAGCGGCCGGAATGTGATCGGTATGCTGTATGTGGGCGTTCCGGAAGCCGTGGCAACCGAAGCCATCCGACGGACCCTCGTCAACATGAAGCTCGGCCGAAACGGATACATCTTCGTGGTCAACGCGACCGGCGCCACGCGCGGGCACTATGTCGTATCCCGGGCAGGGCGGCGAGACGGCGAGGATATTTGGGATTCCAAAGATACCAAAGGCAATCTCTTTATCCAGGAACTCTGCCGCAAGGCTGTTGCCCTGGATCCGAACGGTACGGCCACCGAGCGGTATCCTTGGAAAGACGCCAACGATACTGCCGCTTACTTCAAGGCGGCCTCCCTCAAATATTTCCAGCCGTGGGATTGGGTGATCGCCGCGAGCCTTCCCGAGACGGAAATGTACGAGACGGCAACGGCCATCGACCGGATCTCCGCGGGCGGTCAGTTCATGCTGTGGACGGTGGGCCTGGCCACTCTGGCGATCAGTTGCGCGATCTGGTATTTTCTGGCCAATGGATTGACCCGCCGCACGGACAGAATCATCCGTGAGTTGGACGAAGCCTCGGGCGAGATGTCCTCGGCCGCGGCACAAGTGGACGCCATGAGCCGGAGTCTCGCCCAGGATGCCAGGAAACAGACGGATTCCAACCACCAGGTGGGCGCCTCACTGGAGCAGATGGGCAGCAGCGCGCAACGAAATCTCGACCACTCCCGCGAGCTCAAGAAGTTCGCCGCCGAGGCTCACGTCGCCGCCGAAAGCGGCGCGCTCAAAGCTCGTGCGATGACGGAAACCATAGAGGAAATCCTGTCCGCGGGAGCCGACGTGGCCAAGATTAACAAGATCATCGACGAGATCGCCTTCCAAACCAATATCCTGGCGCTGAATGCCGCCGTGGAAGCGGCTCGCGCGGGAGAGGCCGGCCTGGGATTTGCGGTCGTAGCCGATGAAGTCCGCAACCTCGCCGGCCGCGCGACCGAGGCGGCGCGCGAAACCTCTGAAAGGATACAGAAATCCATCGGCGCCAGCCGGCGAGGCGCAGCCGTCACTGGCGAGGTGACGGAAAAGCTGGAAGTGATCGCGACCAGCATGCGCCGGCTCGACGAACTGGCGCAATTCGTCGCGGATGCCTCCGAGCAGCAAAGCTCCGGTATTGCCGGGATCAACGCGGCTGCCAACCAGATGAATCGCGGAATCGAGTCTACGGCCTCCAACGCCGAGGAGGGCGCCAACCGCGCGCATCAATTCCACGCGCAGGCGCAGACCCTCGCGAGCCTGGCCGGGGAACTGAGCGAAATGTTCCGGACCAACTCCTCGCTCTGACCCTCCGCCACGTCACCGGCCGCTGGCAGGATCACCGTGGACCCTTCGGACCGGTAGTCAATTCCACCACACGCCGGATTGCCGCGATCACGACGTCCGGCTGATCGATCTCCACCGAGTGAAAGCTCCGCTCGGCCTTCATCTGCGAACTGCGACGCGAGAGCGCCAGCAACTCCTTCTGCAACTGCGCATACCCCGGCGCCTGGTTATCCGTGCTCACTACCACCAGAGGCAGATCGCCGATCGTGGGCGCGTTCTTCAATTGCGCGAGGCAATCCTCCACGTCTTCCGCCGTGGGCCGCTTGGGATGGAGCGACATGGCCCAGCGATGCAATTCCCGCGCGCGCGGCGGCAAGTTGCCGAAATTCGATGAGTCTTCCACGGTGACTTCGATCGGCGTCTTCTCGAGCAGCACTGGCGGCGAATCCATCCCCCTGAAATTCGGCGAGGCCTTGCCGGCGTTGGGAACGGGCTTGGGCAAAAATGCATGGTCGACGATCACCACACCCACGACTTCGGCCGGATATTCCGCCGCGTACAACCGCGCCACGCATGCGCCGATCGAAAACCCCACCAGCACGTACGGCGCTTTCACCTGCGCGGCGCGCATCGCGTTTCGAACTTCATTCACGCGCCCGCGGCAATCGAGCTCCGGACCGGCGTCGCTCCACGCCGTCCCGGAAGGATCGTAGGTGCACACCGTCGTGAATTTCGCGACTTCGGGTTGCACCAATGCCCAATCGAATGAGAACCCTCCGCCGACGATCACCACCGCCGGACTTCCCGCCCCGGTGCAGTTGACGTGTACGCGATAGCCGCCCACGTCGACCATCCGTCCCGGCGGCGCGAGCGCTTGCCCCCACGCGCACATCATGCAAACGAACAGCAGCACTCGATACGGCACAATTAATTATGGCCCCCACCCTGTACGTCTGTCCGGCCGGCGGCAAGAAACTCGGCACTGCGCGCGACGCCACCGATCTTATCGGCGAGGCGGCAGGGGCGGACGTCATCGTGATTCCCGTCGAGCGGCTAGACGAAGATTTCTTTCGCCTCCGCACCGGCGTCGCGGGGGAAATGGTGCAGAAGTTCGTCACCTATCGCAAGCGCGTGGCCATCGTCGGCGACGTCTCCGCGCACGTGGCCGAAAGCAAATCGTTTCACGACTTCGTGTATGAGGCGAATCGCGGCCGCGATGTGTGGTTCGTGGCCACCCGCGAAGAGCTCGAAAAGCGCCTCTTGACGTCCCAGGAGATTTGATCTACTATCTAGAACAAATGCCCCCGATTTATCTCGGCGAGTTCGAGCAGATCGTCCTTCTGGCGGTTTTACGATTGGGCGAGAAAGCCTACGGCGTTCCCATCCGCGCCGAAATCGAGAGCCGCGCAGGCCGAAAAGTCACCGTGGGCGCGCTCTACGCCACGCTGGATCGCCTGGAAGCAAAAGGCCTCGTGCACTCCTGGTTCGCCGACCCGACGGCGCAGCGCGGAGGCCGTTCGAAGCGATATTTCCGGCTCCTGCCGGCCGGCCAGGAAGCGCTGTCCGGATCGAAAGCCGTTTTCGACCGCATGTGGGAGGGTCTCCATGTCTGAACCGCCAAAACTCGCCGAATGGCTTTTACGCCGCCTTGTTGGCGGGCGCGATGCCGATGCTGTTGCCGGCGATCTCCGTGAAACTTTCGAAGCCCGCGGAGCGAGCCGCTTGTGGTATTGGGGCCAGGTGCTGAGTTGCCTCGCGGTGCGATTCTCGCTTTACCGCCGCGCGCTTCCCGGCATCGGTACGGATTTCAGCCGCGCACTGCGGCGCATGCGACGCAATCCCGGGTACGCCCTCACGGCAATGCTGTGCCTGGCGCTCGCGCTCGGCGTGAATGCCACGCTCTTCGGCTTCCTCGACAGCCTCTTTTTCCGCAAGCTGCCGGTGCCGGAGGCGGACCGGATCGTGTCCATCCGGCGGCAGGACACCGCGTTCTGCAACTGGTCGGAATACTTCGCATTCCGCAACGACCTGCATTCGGTGCAAGCGGCCGCGGTCCTGTTCTTTTTCGATTCCTTGGAGATGGGCCGCACCGGTTTCGATGCTAATGTCGAGGGGGTCTCCGCAAACTACCCGCAGATTCTTCGTCTGCGCACCGCGCTGGGCGCCTGGTTCGGCCCCGAGGCGGAATCGTCTGCCGAGCCGCCGGTGGTCCTGAGTTACAGATTCTGGAAGCTGCGCTTCGCGGGCGACCCGGGCGTGATCGGCAAACAGGTCCGCGTACTCAACCAGCCCTTTCGGATTAGCGGCGTGGCCTCGCCGGAATTTACCTCGAGCCTTCCGCCGCTTCTTGCCGATCTGTGGGTGCCGTTGAAACCGCCCGGTTACCGCTTCCACGCCAATCTGATCGCCCGCATGGCCCCGGGAGCGACGATGGCGGGCGTCAAAGCGGAGATGGAGGTAATCTCGGCGCGGCTGCGCGCGGCCGATCCGGGAAACGGCCAACTTTCGCTGCCCGTCGCGGTGCGGCTGAACACGGGATTCAATTCCAACTCGCGCAGCAACTTTTTCATGCCCATCCTGACGCTACTGAGCGCTGTCGCTGGAATCGTATTACTGATCGCATGCGTGAACGTGGCCAATCTGCTGCTCTCGCGTGCCGCCGTGCGCCGGCGCGAAATGGCCATTCGGCAGTCTCTGGGCGGGAGCCGCGCGCGCTTGTTTCGCGAGACGTTTGCCGAGGGCCTCGTGCTCGCGGCTGGAGGCCTGCTGCTCGGTATCTTCTTCGGCGCGGGAACCGGCTGCGCGCTGGAATTGTGGCTGCCTTCGCTGCCCAATCCGCTGTATCGCGGACTGCAATTAGGAATCGATTGGGAGGTGGCGCTGCTCCTCGCGGCCGCGGGAGTTGCCTCCGCGATCCTCTTCAGCCTTCCGCCGGCGTTCGCCAACAGCCGCCACGGCCTCAATCTTGCGATGAAAGGTGTGGACGCGCGCAACTCGCGACAGCGCGAAGTTTATTCGGTAGTTCAGGTAGCGCTTTCGCTCACACTCCTTATCGGCGCCGGCTTACTGCTGCGCGCGCTCGACCGAGTGCAACACATCGACCCCGGTTTTGCCTTCGATCACCGGGCATACGTGTACCTGTCGCGGCCCAAGCGCGAGACATTTACTCCGGCCACCGCATCCGTCGTCTCCCGCCTGTTGGAAAGTGCCCGCGAATTGCCGGGCGTCGAAGACGCTACCCTCGCCAGCCTCGTCTACCCGTTCACGGGGGCGCGCTGCGCGGCGGCCTCCGGGCAAGGGCCGCAAAGGCCAGCCGCCAGCACGACGGTCCATGCGAACTACTTCGACGCCATGGCTATCCCCATCCTTCGGGGACGGAGCTTCGCCGGCGGCGGTTCGTTTACAGATACCTCCGAAGTCGTGGTCAGCCAAACCATGGCCCGCGCACTGTGGCCGAACGACGATCCCATCGGGAAACCCGTTTGGTTCGGATCGTGCCGAGGCACGGCCACGGCGGGGCGGGTGATCGGAATTGCCCGCGACGCCAAGTATATGAGCCTCGATGAGGACTCGCAGCCCTTTTACTATCTCTCCGACCGCCAAGATCCTGATCTGGGAACTCTCGCGCTCATCATACGCACCGCCGGCGATCCGCACCAGTGGATGGAGCCTCTGGTCGATTTAGTGGGCCGCGACGGCGGCGATCTCCGTTTCAGCGAAGCCGAGACGCTACAGGATGCCGTCGCCCGTTCTCTCTGGGAAGTGAAATGGCAGGCGTCCCTACTGGGCGCGATCGGGCTGCTGGCGATCGTGCTCGCGGCGATCGGCGTTTACGGCGTGGTGGCCTGCGCGGTCGCCCAGCGCACGAGGGAAATCGGCGTGCGCATGGCGCTAGGCGCCGTGCCGCTGGACGTGCAGTGGATGGTGCTCGCGCACGGCCTGCGCATCACCGCCATCGGGATCGCCATAGGCCTGCTACTCAGCGCCGCCACCGTCCGCTTATTGCGTGGATTCCTCTACGGTCTGAGCCCGTTCGACCCCGTCGCGTTCGCCGCCGCCAGCCTCGCCTGGATTGCCATCGCGATCGTCGCGAGTTGGTATCCGGCGCGCCGCGCCACACGCGTCGATCCGTTGACCGCCCTGAACTACGAGTAGTCCCGCATGTCTGAACCGCCGAAACTCGCCGAATGGCTTTTGCGCCGACTGGTGGGCGGGCGCGATGCCGATGCCGTGGCCGGCGATCTGCGCGAGACTTTCGCCGCGCGTGGAGCGGGCCGGCTGTGGTATTGGGGGCAGGTGCTGAGTTGTTTCGCGGTGCGATTCTCGCTTTACCGCCGCGCGCTTCCCGGCATCGGGACGGATTTCAGCCGCGCACTGCGGCGCATGCGACGCAATCCGGGCTATGCCCTCACCGCAATGCTCTGCCTGGCGCTCGCGCTGGGCGTGAATGCCACGCTCTTCAGCTTTCTCGACAGCCTCTACTTTCGCAAGCTCCCGGTGCCGGATGCGGACCGGATCGTGTCCATCGGGCGGGAGCGCGCTGCCTTCTGCACATCGCGACAGTATTTCGCGTTCCGCAACGACTTGCACTCCGTAAGGGCGGCGGCCGTTGAAGGAGGCTTCGCTCCGCTGGAGTTGGGGAGTACGGGTTTTCATGCCGGCGTGGAATTCGTTTCGTCCAATTATCCGCAAGTGCTGGGCGTCGGCACCGAACTTGGCAGGTGGTTTGGGCCCGATTCCGATTCCGCGGCGGAGCCATCGGCGGTCATTAGCCATCGATTCTGGAAGAAGCGGTTCGCCGGCGATCCCGAGGTTTTGGGGAAGCAACTGCGGCTAACGGATCGCTTCTACCGTATCGCCGGCGTGGCGCCTCCGGAATTTACGGGGACGTTCCCGCCCATGTTGACAGACGTCTGGGTGCCGGTGCGCGCGCGCGGCGGGGGTATGACCACGGACCTGATTGCGCGGTTGTCTCCGGGCGCGACGCTCGCGAACGCCGCCGCGGAAATGAGGGTGGTTTCGGCGCGGCTTCGCGCCAGCGATCCGGCAAACGAAGGATTGGCGTCGCCGGTGGTGGTGAGGCCGCATGTAGGCTTCCTCTATCGCTACGTGCGCAACTTTTTCGTGCCGATTCTGACGCTGCTGATTGCGGTATCGGGGATGGTGCTGCTGATCGCCTGTGTGAACGTGGCAAATCTGCTGCTTTCGCGGGCGGCGGTGCGCCAGCGGGAAATGGCCATCCGGCAGTCGCTGGGCGCGAGCCGCGCGCGCCTCTTCCGCGAGACTTTAGCGGAAGGCCTGGTGTTGGCGGCCGGCGGCCTGGCGCTCGGCACCTTCCTCGGATATTGGACGGGGCGCGCCCTCGAGTTGGTGCTTCCGTCGCTCCCCGTAGCGCTGTATCAGGGGCTGCGATTGGGAATCGATTGGCGCGTGGCGGTTTTCCTGGCGGTGGCCGGCGGACTGTGCGCGATTCTCTTCAGCTTGCCCCCGGCGTTTGCCAACAGCCGCCGCAACTTGAGCCCGGCGATGAAGGGTGTCGAAGCGCGGCATTCCCGCCAGCGCGAGATTTATTCGGTGGCGCAGGTGGCGCTGTCGCTCACGCTCCTCATTGCCACTGGATTGTTGGTGCGCGCGCTCGATCGCGTCCAGCATCTCGACGCCGGCTTCGCATCGGACCATCGCCTGTACGTCAGTCTCCGAGATGAAGCCCAGCGTGCGCCGCTCGCCTCGGCGTTGCTGGATCAGGCGCGCCAAATGCCTGGAGTGGAGGGTGTAACCGCGGCGTGGGAGGTATTTCCGAACACGGGATTGGACTGCGCCGCCACAGCGCAGGGCGAGAAGCCCAGGGAGGTTCTCAGCAATCTTGTCGACCCTGGCTATTTCGACCTCATGGGCATTCCGATTGTGAAGGGCTCCGGTTTTGCCCCGTCAGGTTCGTTTACCGGCGCGCCGCACGTCATCGTGAACGAGACCATGGCGCGGAGTTTTTGGCCGGGCCAGGACGCTATCGGCAAGAGGCTCCGGCTCGATTCCTGCCCTTCCGATGAGAAGCAGGAGATGGGCACGGTCATCGGCATCGCCCGCGACGCCAAGTACGCGTCGCTGGGCGAAGAGCCGCGGCCGCTCTATTACGTCTCGCGTCTCGAAGATCGCGGCAACGGCTTCTATTCGCTCATCGTGCGCACTGCCGGCGATCCGCACCAGTGGATTCAGCCGCTGGTCTCGCTCGTCCAGCGCAACGGCGGAAATGTTCGCATATACGATAGCGGGACCTTGGAATCCGCCGTCGCCCAGTCGCTCTGGGAAGTGAAGTGGCAGGCATCGCTGCTGGGAGCCGTAGGACTGCTCGCCATCGTGCTCGCGGCCATCGGAGTTTATGGCGTGGTGGCCTGCTCCGTGGCGCAGCGTACGCGGGAAATCGGAGTCCGCATGGCGCTTGGCGCCGTGCCGCTCGACGTGCAGTGGATGGTGCTCGCTCACGGCCTGCGCATCACCGCCATCGGGATCGCTATCGGCCTGCTCCTGAGCGCCGCCACCGTTGGCTTATTGCGTGGATTCCTCTACGGTCTGAGCCCGTTCGATCCCATCGCCTTCGCCACCGCGAGCCTCGCATGGATCGCGATTGCGATTGTCGCGAGCTGGTATCCGGCGCGCCGCGCCACACGCGTCGACCCGATGACGGCGCTCAATTACGAATAATCAGGCCTTCGACGATTTCAGAATGCCTTCCGCGGCCGCTCGCCCCATGCGAATGCAGTCGGGGACGCCGATCCCGCTATAAGCGTTGCCGGCAAGGTAAAGGCCGGGGATCGCTTTCATGCGCTCCTGAATTTCAGCCATTCGCGCAGCGTGGCCGACGGTGTACTGCGCCATCGATTTCGGCCAGCGCGCGATGCGGGTGAACCGCGGCTTTGCCTTCACGCCCGCGATTTCCTCGAGTTCGGCGAGTACGGCGGCGATGATCGCTTCGTCCGATTCGTCCAGCGCCCCGGCATCCGACGAGCCGCCCAGCGAGCAACGCGCCACGATTTTGCCTTCCGGCACGCGATACGAGAACTTTGTTCCCACCCACGTGCAGGCCATCACCCGCCGCCGTTCTTTTTTCGGCACCAGGAATCCGAAGCCCACCGGAGGGGTCGCGAAATCGGCCGCGTCGAACCCCAGCGCCACGGTCATTGACGAACTGTAATCCACGGTGCCCAGCAACTCCGCGAGACGCGGGTCCACACCGGCCAGAATCGCCGCCGCGCTGTGCGCCTCACAAGCCACCACTAGCTTATCGGTGGTTACCCAATCCTTGTTCATTTTGACGCGGAAATCCGCTCCCTTGCGTTCCACCCGCTGCACGCGCGTCTGCCAGACCTGCGCCTTGCCCCGGATCGCCGTACCGATGGCGTCCACCATCTGACCCAATCCGCCCTTCAGCGTGCTGAAAAGCGGCGGCGGAGTGGAGCTAGCGGCGCCATTCTTACGGGCCTTCTCGCGTTCCGCCAGCATGCCGCGCGTGAGGCTGCCATACTGTTTCGCCATTTCGACGAACCGCGGCAGCACGCTGTTTACGCTCAGCGCGCCCGGGTCGCCGCCATAGATACCCGAAAGCAGCGGTTCCGCAAGATAGTCCACAGTCTCGCGGCCGTAGTGGCTGGCAATAAAATCGGACACCGACTGATCTTCCAACTTAGTCGTGGGCCTGCGCATCAGCTCGAACCCCATGCGCAACTTAGTGCCCCAGCCGACTAAGTCGGTAGTTACCAGCGGCATGATCTTAGTGGGCACCATCATCATCAGCCCGTCGGGCAGCGGCACGAGCTTGCCGTGACGGCGCACGAAGGTGACCCGCAGATGATCGTTCGAGCCGATCACCTGGTCCGAGAGTCCCAGATCGCGGATCAGGTCGAGCGCGGCCGGCTTGATGGAGAGGAAACTGTCGGGACCGGCTTCGACGGTGCAGCCCTCCACGCGGTCCGTCTGGATGACGCCGCCCATGCGAGGCCGCGATTCCAGAATCGTGGACCGCATTCCGCCTTTAGCCAGATAATACGCCGTGGAAAGTCCCGAAATCCCGGCGCCAATGATAAAAGGATTGCTAGGCACGCCCCACTATCATACTCAAACGCGGTTCGTCCGGACGCGGCGGGCCCTCACGGCCTGAATTCCCGGACCATTTCCACCACGGCCCGCACATGATCCACCGGCGTCTCCGGCAGAATGCCGTGCCCCAGATTGAAAATGTGCCCGGGACGCGTGCCCGTGCGCTTCAGCAGTTCGTGAACCTTGTTGCGCAGCTCCGGAAGCGGCGCGAAGAGCGCCACCGGATCGAGATTTCCCTGGATGGCCGAGCGGTAGCTGATGTCCATCCACGCCTGGTCGATGTTGATGCGCCAGTCCACGCCCATCACATCTCCGCCGGCGGCATGAAGTTCCTTGAAGAATCCCGACGCGCCCGTGCCGAAGTGAATCACCGGCACGCCGGTAGACCGGATGCGCTCGATCAGCGCGCGCGAATAAGGGGCGGCGAAGCGGACATAATCGTCCGATCCGAGTGCTCCCACCCAACTGTCGAACACCTGGATAGCGCGCGCCCCCGAGGCCACCTGCAAGTGGGCAAACGGCGCCAATACGTCGACGATCTTGCCCATCAGGCGGCGCCACAAGGTCTCGTCGCTGTACATCATGCGCTTAGTGCGGATAAAATTGCGCGACGCGCCGCCTTCAATCATGTAGCTCGCCATGGTGAACGGCGCGCCCACGAAACCGATCACCGGCACTTTGCCGGCAAGCGCCCGGACCACCTGCTGGATGGCCTCGCCGACATACCCCAGCTCGTCGGTATTCGTCGTCGCCAGCGAATCCACGTCATCGGTGGTGCGCACCGGGTTGCCGACAACCGGCCCTTCGCCCTTCTCGTAGCGCAGTTTCAGACCCATGGGTTCGATCGGCAGCAGCAGGTCGGCAAAGATGATGGCCGCGTCTACGTCGAGCATTTCCACCGGCTGCAGCGTGACCGTCGCCGCCAGATCGGGCCGCTTGCAGATCTCCAGAATCCCGTGCCGTTCGCGGATCTGGCGATACTGCTTCATATACCGTCCCGCCTGCCGCATAAACCAGACTGGCCTCACATCCGTGGGCCGGCGCCGGCAAGCATCCAGAAATCGGCTCGTCATTGGAGCCACGCGCATGGCTGATCCATCCTGTCTTCGCTGAAGAACACGCGACTGTCCTTTGGCTGATGTTCGGCTGCCCCGCCGGGCTTCGCCGCTTTGCGCACCAACCCTCCGGTTCGCCCGTCGGCAGCCAGAGCCGCCAACAGAAACAAACGTAGCACGTTCTGTTTCATTTTGGAGCTAATTTTCGGCGTTCCGGCGAGATTTTTTCGCCCTCCGAAGCAGAAAATCGATGCGGCTTTCGATGTCGGGATTCTTGTCCTGGTGGAACTTCAATTCCGGCACGTGCCGCAGGCTCAAACGGGTAGCCAACTCGTGCCGCAGGTACCCCTGCGCATGGTCGAGGGCCGCCAGAGACTCCCGCGCTTCCTTTTCCGTGCCGCGCAACGCCACCACGATGTTGGCGTGCCGCCCGTCGGGGCTGACATGGACGTCCGTCACTTCCACGGAAGTTAACCGCGGATCGTTGGTCTCGAACCCGATGATCTCCGCGAGTTCCTCCCTCACGGCTTCCGAGATCCGTAATGTGCGACGTTCGTCCATAAAAAAGCTATCAGCTGTCAGCTGTCAGCTTTCAGCAAAAGCCCTTACGCGACGCGACACTCGCTGCGTGCTTCCTGCCGACCGAAGCTGGTCAAGCCCGGATAGGTTGGCTGATCGCTGATAGCAGCTGACTGCTTCTTCTCAGCACAGCCACTCCACCGAACTGCCCGCCAGTTCCGATCCCAACATCTCGGCGGCCTCATTCTCCACCGACCGCAGCACTTTTTCCGCGAATTCGTGGTCCGAGGACACGGTCACCGCCGCCACCGCCGCCCGCTGCCAAAGGTCCTGATAATCGATCTCAGCCACGGCCACGTTAAATTTGTGACGCAGACGGTCCTTCAGGCTCCGCACCACGTGCCGCTTCTCTTTGAGCGAGTGCGCGTTCTGCAGGCGCAATTCCAATGTCAGGACGCCGACCGTTGCCATTTCATCATGCGGCTTCCGGCTGCACGCGTTCGGTCTTGAAGGCTTCGATCACGTCGCCCTGCTTGACGTCCCCGAAGTTCTCGATCGTGATGCCGCACTCCATGCCGCTCTTCACTTCACTGACATCGTCCTTAAACCGCCGCAGCGATGCCACCTTGCCGGTGTGCACCACCACGTTGTCGCGCAGCAGGCGAACTTCCGAATCGCGCGTGATGATGCCATCCAGCACCATGCAGCCGGCGACATTCCCGACCTTGCTGATGCGGAACGTGTCGCGCACTTCCGCCTTGCCCCGGTACACTTCCTTGTAAACCGGCGCCAGCAGTCCGCTCATCGCCGCCTTCATCTCGTCGGTGAGGTTGTAAATGATGGTATGCAGGCGGACATCCACCTTCTCCTGCTCCGCCAGCGCCGACGCATTTCGCTCCGGCCGCACGTTGAATCCGATAATGATGGCGTTCGACGCCGACGCCAGAAGCACGTCGGACTCGTTGATGGCGCCGACGCCGGAGTGAATTACCTGTATCTTCACCTTGTCGTTGGAGAGCTTCTGCAGGGTTTCGGTGAGCACTTCGGCCGACCCGCCGACATCCGTCTTGATGATGATGGGCAGTTCCTTCACTTCGCCCGCTTCCATCTGCTTGTGCAACTGCTCGAGCGTCAGGCGGCTCGATTTCGCCAGCGCCTGCTCGCGCGCCTTCTGATCGCGGAATTGCACGATCTGCTTGGCCTTGGCGGTGTCCGTCACGACCTGGAAATCGTCGCCCGCTTCCGGCAGCGAATCGAGACCCAGCACTTCCACCGGCGTCGACGGCTCAGCCTTGCGAATCTGCGCGCCGCGATCGTTCTGCATCGCGCGCACCTTGCCGAACACCGCGCCGCAAATGAAGAAATCGCCCACCGCGAGCGTGCCATTACGTACCAGGACCGTCGCCACCGGACCGCGTCCGCGATCGAGCTGCGCTTCGATCACCGTGCCCATCGCAGGGCGACCGGGGTTCGCCTTCAGATCCTGCATGTCGGCCACCAGCAGAATCATTTCGAGCAAGAGGTCGAGATTCTCGTGGGTCTTCGCCGAGACCGGCACCATCACCACGTCGCCGCCCCAATCTTCCGCCAGCAGGCCGTTATCGGCCAGTTGCTGCTTGATCCGTTCGGGTTGCGCGTCCGGCCTGTCGATCTTGTTAATCGCCACCAGGATGGGCACTTTGGCGTCACGCGCGTGCGCGATGGCTTCCTTGGTCTGCGGCATGACGCCGTCATCAGCCGCCACCACCAGCACCACGATATCGGTGACTTTGGCGCCGCGCGCACGCATGCGCGTGAACGCTTCGTGGCCGGGCGTATCGATGAACACGATCTTCTTGCCCTTCATGTCCACCTGGTAAGCACCGATGTGCTGGGTGATGCCGCCGGCTTCCCGCCCCGCGACATTGGCTTCGCGAATGGCGTCCAGCAGCGACGTCTTTCCATGGTCAACGTGGCCCATGATGGTGACCACCGGGGCGCGGCGTTGCAGATCCTTAGTGTCCTCCGCTTCCTCCACGGCCTGCATGGCTTCTACTTCGTAGCTCACAGTCGCCGTCGACGCGCCGAACTCGCGCGCCACTTCGGTGGCCAGCTTGGAGTCGAGAGTCTGGTTGATGGTCGCGAATATACTGCGGTCCATCAGCTTCTTCATCACCAGCGCGGCCTTCACGTCCAGCTTTTCGGAAAGCTCCTTCACCGTGATGCCTTCGGAAATGGTGATTTCGCGGTTGATGGGCGGCGGTCCAGCCACCACGTGGCGGCGCTGCGGCTGCAGGATCTTCTCTTCTTCCTGCCGTTCGCGTTGCTGCTGCCGCGTTGGCCGCTTGTCGCCCGGCCGCCCGCGTGCCGGTTCGACCGGCGGCGGCGCGAGTCCCGGTTCGATCCGGTTCCGTGACGTGGGATGCTGCGGGCGCGGTCCGCCGGGACGTCCTGGCGCTATTCCGGGCCGAACGCCCGTCTTCGCCACCATCGGCTGTCCGGGACGGATCGGTCCGCGATAGATGGGCTGCCCGGGAACCGGCGCGCTCGGCGCTTTTGGCACTCCCGGCCGCGGCGACGCGGGAGCGCCCGGCATCGCCGGCCGCGCAGGGGTTCCCAGTTTCGCCACCAGGTCCGGCCGCGGAGGCACTATCGGGCGCACCGCCGGCTGACCGGCAAGAGTTCTCGCCGTAGGCGAGGAGGCCGGCGCACCGGCCATTGCACTGGGAGGCGGCGCTTGCACCGGCGTACCGGGACGAACATCCGGCCGCGGACGCTGGACAATCGACGGTCGCGTTGCCGAGCCAGGTACCGGCGCACCCGGTCCGGAAATGCGAGTGCTTTCGGTGGGGGCCGTGCTCGGCATGGGCTGCCGCGGACCGGAGAGAATCTGGCCAGGACGCGGCGCGGTAGCCGCTGGCCCCGGTAAAGGCTTCGCAACGGGAGCCGCGGGCCGGCCAGGCGCGATCACAGCAACGGGAGGCATGGGTGACGGTACGGGAGCGGCTTGCGGAGCAGGCGGCGGAGGCGGCGTGGGGGTAATCGCCGGCGTTACCGGCCGCGAAGGTAGGGCATGACCTAAAACCGGCGGGTGGATGGGCCGACCCGCCAGCGGCGGACGGATGGGAGCGACAGAACCCGGAGCCGGCCGGGGCTCTTCGACGGCCGGCGCACCGGCTGGAGCGGGAGACTCGGGCTCTTCGGCCACAAGCGGCTTGGCTTGAGACGCAGGCGCAGACGGCGCTTCCGCCACCGGCGCGGGCGCCTCGTGGTGGTCTTCCTCCACGGTCTCAGCCTGCGGCGGTAAATCGGGAACATCGAACCCATATAGCCGGCGCAGTTTGATGGCGACGTCCTCGTCAATGGAGCTGGAGTGCGTCTTCTTCTCCGACACCCCCAATTCGGGGAGCCGGTCGAGAATTTCGTGAGCCTTGACTTCCAGCTCGCGCGCCAGCTCGTTGATGCGAATCTTCTTCATAGAAAAGCTATCAGTCTCTTCCGTTCAGGCGGTCGATCCCCGCAACAGGCCCGGGAAGCGGCTTACTCGCCGCTACGTTCCGGGATGCCCTCTTCCAGTCCGGTCCCTTCCGAAACCGTTCCTTCCGACGGATTGTGAGTGGGAAAACCCGCGTCTTCCATCCTACCAGACTCTTCCCCCGCGGTTGGTTCCGCGGGTGCGGCTTCCGCCGGCTGTTCCAATTCCACTACCGCTTCGGCTTCCGCCGCCGCGGCTTCCGCCGCCGGTTCGGCTTCCGCCGGGGCGGCCTCCGCCGGCCCCGTCTCCTCGAACTGGCTGTAGTACGCGTTCACCGATTCCTGAATCTGTTCCACCATCGCCGTCCCGAATTCTTCCAGCTCTTCGGGCGTCATCCCACCCAGCTTCTCGATCGTCCCGATTCCGGTTTCCACCAGCCGTTCCACCACGTTTTCGGGCAAGCCGTACTCCAGCAGCACGGAAACCGGGGCGCCCGGAGCCACCAGCGCCGCCATCTGCGATTCCACTTCCTGCCGCTTCTCTTCCTCGCTCTTGATATCGATCTTCCAGCCGAGCAGCTTGGCCGCCAACCGGACATTCTGTCCCTTTTTCCCGATGGCGAGCGAAAGCTGCGAGTCGTCGACGATCACTTCCATGTGCTTTTCGACCGGATCGACGATGCTGATGCGGCTCACCTTAGCCGGGCTCAACGCATGCGTGGCAAATATCACGGCATCGTCCGAGTACTCGATGATGTCGATCTTCTCGCCGCGCAGTTCGCGGATGATCGACTGCACGCGCATGCCCTTCATTCCCACGCACGCGCCCACGCTATCCACGTCGCGATCGCGGCTCTGCACGGCGATCTTGGTGCGCTCCCCCGCTTCCCGCGCGCAGCCTTTGATGCTGACCGTCCCGTCGTAGATTTCCGGCACTTCCTGCTCGAACAGGCGCATCACCAGCTCCGGCGCCGCGCGCGATACCAGCACGCCCGGTCCCTTGCTCGATTTATCCACCAGCTTGATGACGCAGCGCACGCGGTCGCTCACGCTGTAGCTTTCGAGGCGCGACTGCTCTTTTTTGGGCAGTTTGGCTTCGGTTTTTCCCAAATCCAGGATGTAATCCGGCCCTTCCACGCGCTTGATGGTGCAATTCACCAGTTCGCCGGTTCGTCCGGAATACTCGTTAAAAACCGTCTCCCGCTCAGCTTCGCGGACCTTCTGGAAGATCACCTGCTTTGCGGTCTGGGCGGAGATGCGGCCGAGCGCTTCGGTATTCTTGGTAAGACGAACCTCGGAGCCGACCTCGGCGCCGGGCGCGAAGCGGCGGGCTTCCGCGAGCGAGATCTCGTGCGTCGGATCTCCCACCGCCTCGACGACCTTCTTCACGGCATACAACTGAATCGCTCCCGTCTTCGGATCCATGTCCGCCACGTAATCTTCGTTGGTGCGGTAATGTTTCCGCGCGGCGATCAGCATGGCATCCTTTACGGCGTCCAGCACGATCTGCGGGTCGATACCTTTTTCCTTGCTCAGTATCTCGATGGATTGAAAAATCGTTTCCAAAGTGCCCTCTTTATTTTTGTTTCTGGCTGAGTGTCTCCGGCGGGTTTACCAATCGAACTTCAGGTTGGCCTTCTCGACGCCGGTCAAAGGAAAGTGTTGAATCGTCCCAGGCGCGGTTTCGAGCGCAATCACGCCGTCTTCGAACCCGGCGAGAGTGCCGTCCCAGTTTCGCCGCCCCGCCACCGGCTCGCGCAGGCTGATTCTCGCCTTCTTACCCTGAAACCGCTGATAATCCTGAGGCTTGAGAAGCTTGCGTTCGACCCCGGGGGAGCTCACTTCGAGCGTGTACCGCCCCCCGGGAACGACATCTTCCACATCCAGGATGGTGCCCACGTGGTGGGAAACCAGCTCGCAATCGCCGTGCGTAATCCCCTGCGGTTTGTCGATCGAGATGCGGACAAAGCGGTGCTGCCCGCCGCCCTTCACTTCCACCTCGACCAACTCCATCCCCTCGGACTCGGCCACGCGGCGCGCGATTTCCTCAATTTTAGCTGCCACTTTTTCCTGCATGTTACAAAGTCATAGCGGCCAACAAAAAAGTGGGCTCTCGCCCACTCTCATAGTTCGCCACTCAGGTACATTGTACCCTGTTTAGACCAAGCTGGGAAATTGCCCGGAATCCACCGGCCTTTTCCGCACACTCCCACTCTATTTCCGCTTCGAGCTCCACTTCATATAGGACTGGTATTCCTTGCCCGGCGGCGCGACTTCGAACTGCCCGTTGAGGGACGCGCCTTCCATCCAGTACGTCAAGCGATACCGCGGCCCCGGCTGCGATCCGTCGGATTCGAACACCACGCGATTGGCGGCGGGGAACGCCAGATTGTACCGGATTACATGCCCTTCAGTGTCGAAATAAATGGCACGCGGCGTATGGGCGTCCAGATAGACCACCATCAAATCGTCGTGCTGAACGCCGGAATCGTACTGTGCGGTGTTCCGCCGCACCAGGATCTTGCCCTTCAATTCAGGCGTGAACGAGAACGCCCCCTGTCCCGGCCCGAGCGGCGTATCTTTTTCGCCGGCAAAGCCCACCCAGTCGCCGGCGATGAAGTCCAGTTTCTTCCAGGCATCGTTCGTCTGCGCGTGCATAGCTGAAACAACTGTGAACAGCGTGAGTATGATCGGCCTCATAGCTATCGGCTAATTGTACGCAAAAGCGCAGAGAGCGGAACCGGCGTTTCTCCTTGACCGTCTAGGCATCACCTGCTATCCTTTCCTTGACCGTCTAGGAGAACTCATGCCAGATCGCCTCGATCTCCTCCAGGGCACACTCGATCTGCTCATCCTCAAGGCACTCTCGCTGGGACCGCTCCACGGATACGGCGTCCTCCTCCGCATCGAGCAAATCTCCAGCCAGCGCCTGGAGATCCAGCAAGGTTCGCTCTACCCCGCGCTTTACCGCCTGGAGCATCAGGGGCTCATCGCCAGCGAATGGGGCGAATCCGACAACAAGCGCAAGGCCAAGTATTACCGGCTCACTCCCGCCGGCCGCCGCCAACTGCGCACCGAAGCCGATAAGTGGAGCCAGATGGCCGGGCTGATGGCCAGCATTCTCAACACCACGCCGGAGCAGATATGATCTTCGCCCGCCTGCGATCCTGGTGGCGCGCGACCCGCCACGCCGCCCGCGCCGAGTCCGACATGGACCGCGAACTCCACGCTCACATCGAAGCTCGAGCCGACGATCTGATGGCTCGCGGCATGGCGCCCGAGGAAGCGCACCGCCGCGCCGAGTTCGAATTCGGTCCGCTCACTCAAACCATGGAAGCCTGCCGCGACGCACGCGCCGCCAATCTCGGTCCTTCGCTGTTACAGGACCTCGGGTTCGGCCTCCGCGTGCTCCGGAAGAACCCCGGATTCGCCGTCCTCGCGGTGGTCACCCTCGCGCTCGGCATCGGCGCCACCACCGCCGTGTTCAGCCTGGTCAACAGCGTTCTGCTGCGCGCACTCCCGTACCGCAATCCCGGGCGCCTGGTCTACCTGTTCGAACCTGTCCCGCATATCACCGGCGTGCCGCTTGAAGCCTGGGGCCCGTTCAACGCCGATTTCTACGATTGGCAAAGCCAGAGCCGCTCGTTTTCGCATCTCGCGGTCTTCACCTCAGACAGCACCAACCTCGCCGTCAGTGGCGCAGCCATTCGCGTCACCAGCTCGCGCGTCACCGGCGAGTTCTTCCAAACGCTCGGAGTGCCGCCGGAACTTGGCCGCGCCATCAACCCCGATGACGACCGGCCGGGCTCCGACAACGTCGCCGTCATCAGCCACGCCCTCTGGCAATCGCAATTCGGCGCCGATCCGCACGTGCTCGGCAGGCAGGTGCTGCTGAATGCGGAACCCGGACGCATTATCGGCGTGATGCCGCCCGGTTTTTGCTTTCCGCACGGAGCCGAGAGCTTCGAAACGGCGGAAGCCGGCGGCAAGGCCACCGACGTCTGGGTGCCTCTGGCCTTAACTCCAAAGGAAAAAGCCATGCGCGAGGAAGGCCCGGGCTACGCCATCGGACTGCTGAAGCCCGGCGTCGCGCCGGCCAGCGCGCAGGCCGAGATCGCCGCCATCACCGCGAACATCGACAAGCTGCACCCGCCGTTTTTTCAGGGCGCGACATCCGTAATCCGCCCATTCGACGTCGAGATCACCGGCGGATCGCGCCGCGCGCTGCTGACTTTTCTGGCCGCCGTGCTGCTGGTGCTGCTTATAGCGTCAAGCAACGTCGCCAGCCTGGTGCTGGCTCGCATGCACGGCCGCGCCCGCGAATTCAGCTTGCGCGCCGCCCTTGGCGCCTCGCGCGGCCGGCTCATCCGCCAACTCTCCACCGAATCGCTGTGCCTGGCCGGCGCCGGGGGCCTGCTCGGAGTGCTCGCGGCGTGGCTCACGATACGGCTCCTGGTTCATTTCCACGCGGCCAACATCCCGCGGCTCGACGAAACCACCATCGACGCCCGCGTCCTGCTGTTCGCGCTGGGAACTTCCCTCGCTACGGTATTTCTGTGCGGACTTTTCCCCGCTTGGCCGGCCTCCCGCTGCGATATTCACGAGGTGATGAAACGCTCCGCGAGCCGGACAGTCCGCGGGACCGCCTCCAATTTGCATCGCGGACTCATGATTGGACAGGTGGCACTTACTTTCGTCTTACTCGCCGGTTCGGGATTGCTGATTCGCAGCTTTCTGAACTTACAGGCGGTAGACAAAGGGTTTCGCCCGGCCGCAACCGTCAGCGTGGATATCCGCCTCGATGCCCGGTACAACACGCCCGTGCGGCAGGTAGCATTTTTCCGCCAGGTGATCGACGGCACCTCACGGTTACCAGGCGTGGAAGCCGCCGCGGCCGCCAACTTTCTGCCTCTCGGCGGTGGGCAATCTATTAGCGCGATCGAAGTCGAGGGCTATCCGTTCGACGACAAGACGTTTTTCGAGCAGCGTGACGTCTCTCCCGCGTACTTCGCCGCCGAGGGCATTCCCATCTTCGAAGGCCGCGCCTTCACCGACGCCGACGCGGGCAGTTCCCAGCCCGTCATCATCATCAGCCGAAGCTTCGCCCGCCGATATTTCCCGGGCCAACGCGCCTTGGGGAAGAAGATTCACACCAGCGGCCATCGGGTGGTAGTGGGCGTGGTAGGCGATGTGCGCCAATACAGCCTGGAGACCGCGCCGCTCATGCAATTCTACCTGCCTCTCTGGCAAAACGGTGGTTGGGCCGCCAATATCGCGGCGCGGACCACGGTATCGCCCGACCGCCTGGCTTCCGATATGCGCGGGCTCGTCCGTAATCTCGACCCCGCGGTCGCCGTCGGCGCAGTCCGCACCGGAAGCGAGTTAGTCGCCGCCGCCACCGCGGAACGGCGTTTCGAGACGTTCTTACTCACTTCGTTCGCGGGCATCGGGCTCTTTTTATCGCTGGTTGGCCTATATGCTCTGTTGACCTACTCCGTGGAGCAAAGGACTGCTGAAATCGGCGTCCGCATGGCGCTCGGTGCTCAGCCGGGCAGCATTTTGCGGCAGGTGCTCGCGCAGGGCACGACCCTCGCGCTCGGCGGCATCGTCCTAGGTTTTGCCGGCGCCTGGTTGGCCGCCCGCTCCATCGCCAGCCTGCTGTTCGAAGTGAAACCTACCGACGCGCCTACGTTTTTTGCGGTCGCGGCCCTCTTTTGCGCCGTGGCCCTCGCGGCGTGTTATTTTCCCGCCCGCCGCGCCACACGCGTCGATCCGATTGTCTCTCTTCGCGCCGAATAAGACACTCCATTAAGACGATCTTGACTAACAGGCTGCTGAAGAAGGCACTTAGGCCGCCGATAAACGCAGATGAACGCGGATGAATTGTTTGTTTCAATCGGCGTTCATCGGCGGCTGAGTCATTTCCAGTGTGTTTCAGCATCCTTGCACGCTGCGGGCAGGAATCCAGACACGCCCGCATTGCCTCTACAACTCCACCACACCGCGAGTCCCCGGAGCATCTTCTATCGCATCCGTCGGACCCAGCGGCCCGCCGGTCCGCATCTTCGCGCTCCACTCCTCGATCTCGATTTCCACCAGCGCGGTGGATTCCAGATGCGCCTCCGTCGGCGCGGAATAATCCCGACCCTCCGTCCGCCCCGGAAAATACCGCCGCACCATCGCCTCATAAACCGAACGCTGCATCGCTTCATCCATCACCCTGCGCCCCCTTCCGAAGCACACGGCGCTGCGGTAATTCATGGAATGATAGAGCGCCGTCCGTGAGTACACCAACCCGTTGAGTAGTGTCACCGTGATGCACACCGGCGCGCCAGAAGCCATTACCCGCATGGCCCGGCTCGCCAGCGATCCATGAAAATAAATGCGGTCCGGAGCCTCCGGGCTGAACTGGTATCCCAGCGGAATCACGAACGGCTGGCCCTCCTCGACGAAGCCTACGTGCGCCACGTGACCCTGCGCGAAAATCCCGGCCGCTTCGTCCGGTACGCTGCGCTCCGCGTGGTTGCGAATGGTAGTGCGTGTTGACATACTCCGAATATACTGTTCCAGTGGCCCCACTGAAAGAGCCACTTCCCGAAATCTTATGGTGCCACTTGCCATTTCGCTCGATCCGCGATCGGCCACGCCGCTCCACCGCCAGTTGTACGAAGGAATTCGCGACGCCGTTCTCGCCGGCCGCCTCTCCGCCGGCGCGCGCCTGCCTTCCACCCGAGCACTCGCGGCGGACCTCGACATCTCCCGCAATACCGTGGCCGGCGCGTTCGATCAACTGCTGGCCGAGGGCTACATCGAAGGCCGCCCGGGCGCGGGCACGTTCGTCGCCAGGGAATTGCCCGACGAACTTCTGCGCGTTTCCCCCGCGATCCGCACCCCATCGCGCAGTCGTGTGCCGGCCCCGCGGCTTTCGGCGCGCGGCCGCATGCTCGCCGCCACACCCGTCGCGCCCGCGGCGCGTGAAGGCGCTTCCGCTTGCGCTTTCCGCCCCGGAATTCCCGCCCTCGATGCTTTCCCGCGCGACCTCTGGTCTCGCATCGCCGCTCGCCAGTACCGCCAGTCCAAATTCGACCTCTTCTCTTACGGCAACCCCGCCGGCCACCCGCCACTGCGCCGCGCCATCGCCGAATATATACGCGCCGCCCGCGGCGTCAATTGTTCCTGGGAACAGGTGATCGTCACTTCGGGTTCGCAACAGGCGCTCGACCTTGCCGCCCGCGTCCTGCTCGATCCGGGCGACACCGCGTGGGTGGAGGACCCCGGCTACTTCGGCGCGCGCGGCGCGTGGACCGCGGCCGGCGTCCGCTGTGTACCCGTTCCGGTGGATGGTGAAGGACTCAGCGTCGCACAAGGCGAGCAACTAGCCCGGCAGGCGCGCATGACGTACGTTTCGCCCTCGCACCAGTACCCGCTCGGCGTCACCATGTCGCTGGCGCGGCGGATGGCGCTGCTGGCATGGGCGCGGCGCCGCGGCGCCTGGATCGCAGAGGACGATTACGATAGCGAATTCCGCTACGCCGGCCGTCCCCTCGCCGCCCTGCAAGGGCTCGACCACGCGGGGCGCGTCATCTACATCGGCACCTTCAGCAAGGTACTGTTTCCCGCTTTGCGGCTGGGCTATATGGTAGTGCCCGCCGGCGCGGTGGACGCATTCGCCGCCGCCCGCGCGCTGGCCGACCGCCATCCTCCCGGGCCGTCGCAAGCCCTGGTGGCCGAGTTCCTCACCGAGGGCCACTTCGCGCGCCACATCCGCCGCATGCGCACGCTCTACGCCGAGCGGCAGTCGGCGCTGCTCGCCGCGGCCCAGCGCGAGTGGAGCGGGCTGTTCGAAGTTTCGCCCGCCGCTGCCGGCATGCACCTGCTGGCATGGCTGCCCAAAAGGTCAAATGATCGCGACATCTCCAATCGCGCGGCCGCCGCGGGCATCGTCGCCCCGCCGCTCTCGGCTTATTATCACCGTGCTGCCTCCGCGCCTCCGGCTCTTTTGTTGGGCTACTCGGCGCTGAATGCGCGAAAAATCCAGGAGGCCGTCCGAAGACTCGCCGCCGCTATGATAAACTGACTCAGGCACTTGATATTTCTGCAAGTTGCACGTTGGCGGATTCCTGGCTCAGAGTGGCAAATCGCGATCTTACCTCGCATGACGATCTGGTTTTCGATGGCTTCGGTGTGCGTCAGCAGGCACCCGGGCCCCTCACGCTGGAGGAGCACCGGGAACTCGGCGCCGAAATGCGGGCGGTCAATGCGCGAATGCGGGAGCTTTGCAAGGTCGTTGTGAGCGTATATGGCCCCAACACCCAGGCCGCGTTCAGCTTTCTGAAAGCCGCCGAACAGGTGGCCCGCCTCTGCCAGGATCTTCAGGCGCAAGCCGCCAGAGACCTCCCCGGGTATCCCGTCGACGGCCTGTACCTCTGACGCGAACCCCGGGGTCCAGCGATGGCACCTCGCCTGCTAACGCTCTTCGGAGCCCGGTCTAAACCGCCATAATCCCGACTGAGGAGGTGGTCTTGGCACGCACACTGTGGTCCGTCTGGGTCATCGCACTCGCGCCCGTAATTCCGCAGCAGGCGCATGCCCAGCACACCCCTCCGGACAAGTGCGCCTTTGAAGGACGCGCCCGCAGCGCCGTCACGCAACTCCCCGTGGGGCAAGTTTCCATCCACCTGCTCCCCAGAGGCGGCTCCATCGGCTACGCCGCGCTCTCGAAGGCCGACGGGTCCTTCCACTCTGAAGGCATCTTGCCCGGCGACTACCGCGTGGACGCGCAGCGCGCAGGCTACTCCCCACCTTCGCTCGAAACCGGACCGTCCGCCCGCGCCAACTCCAGCGTGCGATTCGCTGCCGGCCAAACCGTCACCGCCACGCTGTGGTTTACACCTTTCGGCGCCATTTCCGGCAAAGTCATCGGGCCGGACGACGAACCGCTTTCCGGCGCCCACATCACCCTCATCGAGCGGAAATGGCGCCGCGGAAATCGCATTTTCACCGCCGTCCAAGACGGCGTGAGCGACGATACCGGGACCTTCCGCCTCGATTCCGTCCCCGCCGGCCGCTACTGGATCTACGCCGCGCGGCCCCAAAACAACGCCCCGTTGGGCGGATCCATTGTCGACGCGCCGGGAGCGCCCGAACAGCGAATCGCCGCGCGCTATTACCCCGACGCCGCGCAGCTCGATGCCGCGTCTCCCATCGACATCCATCCCGGCGAAGAGCTTACTAATATCAACTTTAAGCTTTCTCTGGCGCCGGTATTCCATATTACCGGCACTTACTCAGGCGACGAAAGCGCGGGCATCGGCCTGAAAACCAGCCACGGCGACCAGATGCTCGATTGGACCGTGGAGCATGCCACGCTCGGGAAGGGCAATCATCAATTCGAGTTCGCTGGAATCGTTCCGGGTTCCTATTCTCTTTATGCATCCGCATTCAGCCACCGCGACCTTCTGTCCAGCGCGCCGATCCCCGTTACCGTGAACTCGCAGGATGTCAGAGGCGTCACCGCGCCGGACGTGCGCCTCTTCGAACTCAAGGGCCGGGTGAGTGTCGAAGGTGACTCCACGCCCGACGAGATCCCCATACGAATTTCCTGCGATGGCGACAAGGCCGACTATTATTCGACCGCCATACGATCCACAAACCCCGAACCGGACGGGAGCTTTATCATCCACTACCTGACTCCCGATCGCTATACCATCACGATCTCGAACTTCGAAAACGACGGCAAAAGCGGTTACTATTTGAAGTCTTTGCGTGCTAACGGTGTCGATATCACGGGCCGGCCGATCGACCTGACCGCCGGCCCGGCCGAAAGCGTGGAACTGATTTTGAGCCCGGACGGTGGAGCGATTCAAGGCAACGTGATCCCGCCTGAAGGGTCCGCCGACGCGGAAGAAGTGACCGTCATCGCCCTTCGCGAGCAGGCCGCCCCGATCGTTCTCTATCTCGACCCCGGCGGCCACTTCCAGGCCACCGATCTCGCCCCCGGAACCTATCGCCTATTCGCCGTCCCCGGCTACAACCCCGACCTCTGGATGAATTCGGATTTTCAGCGCCAGATCGCCGGCCGCGGAGTGCCGGTTGAGGTCGCCGAGAAGTCCACTGCCACCGTCTCGATTCCCACCCTGCGCGCCGCGGAGATCCGCCAGATCGAGGAGCGCGTCGAATGAGAACCGCCGTCGCACTTGCATTCCTTTGCCTGCGGGCCGTCGCACAAGAGCAGGGCGCGTGTACCCTCCGCGGCACGGTAACGGACGGCGCTCGCAATAAGCCGATGGAGCGCGTCCGCGTGGCGGCAACGGATGTAGCGGGAACTTCCATATTGAAGTTGACGGACGATCATGGAAGCTTTTGCTTTCCGAACCTCGCGCCCGGTACTTACCACTTATATGCGCAAAAGCCGGGCTATCTCGCAATCCGTTATCCAATGATATTGTCTGTGGAGCCCGACACAGCCATCCACCCGCTCGTCATACGGATGGAGCGCTACGGCACGATTTCCGGCATCGTAACCGACTCCGAGGGCGATGTATCGCCCGATGCTACGGTAACGATATGGCAGCGAACGCGCGCCGGCCACGGTGAGGTGGACAGCACGACTACCGATTCGCACGGAGCATTCCATATTTCACAGTTGCCGGAAGGCACTTACTATCTGAGCGCCGCGCCTCCCGATAGCGACGAACGCCGAGTGCCCTTGCTGTTCTTCGACGCCGGCGGCCAGCCGGTCCGCGAGCGTGAACTGGCGACTTACTACCCGGTGTCTTTTACGTTGGCCGGCGCCGCTCCGGTCAAGCTTGCCGCCGGTCAGCAGATCGAGAACCTGACGCTTTCGCTCCGGAAAGCGCGCCTCCGCCGATTGAGCGGACAAATCGCGGATGTCCCCCGCGGAGCCCACCTGACGTGTTACGGGGCATCCGAAGACGTTCCATCCGATGTCTCCGGCGACATTCCGATCTCCGGCAGCGGCGCGTTTTCCAGAAGCGCTCTTCCTCCCGGCCGCTACATCGTCTCGCTAAACGTCAGCGATAAGCTCATCGCGTGGAAGGAAGTCGACCTCACTCTCGGGGACGCACTTAATGTCACGCTGGATCCCGTGGAGGCCGTGGACATCCCCATCGTCTTCCGCGTCGAAGGCAAAGCCCCAGCGTTTCAACCGGGTTCGGATGTTCTACTCGTCCAGTCCGGATCCGATTTCGGGGCGATGGCGCAGCCCGCCGGCGCCGGCACTTACCGGTTCCATAACGTCATCCCCGGCATCTACCAGCTCCACGCCAGCCTCGCCGACCGCCAGCTTTACCTAAAGGCCATCACTTACGGAGGCAAGACGCAAACCGCCGATAAGATAGACCTCCGCTCCCCTGGTCAGGGCCCGCTGGAAATTACTCTCAGCCCCAACATCGCCGAGATTCAAGGGACGGTCGAGTTATTGGACGAAGGCCAGGATGTCACGGTCGTTCTGGCCGACAGCACGGGAGTAGTCGCGCAGACGGGAACGGACCAAAAGGGCCGTTTCCGGATGCGCGCGATCCCGCCCGGCAAATATCAACTGCTGGCTATCGAGGATTTCGACCCCGACGACTGGGACAACGCCGAGCTATCGAAAGTCGTGGATGGCAAATCGCTTGCGATCGAGTTACAAGAGAACGACAGGAAGCAGGTGACGGTGCCGGCGACCATCCGAAACTAGTGAGCCCCGTGTAATACGGCGACAAAACCCTGAACAAGGCTGCATACAGAGCCGCGACCGCGAGGGAGCGGTGCTTGTGTCGTTCTTGTTCGAGGAAAGGCACCACTCCCTTGCGGTCGTGGCTCAGCAACGCCCCACGGCAAGCGGTCTTCTTGGCTCCAGGAACAATCACTGTATTCTGCACGGCTCTATATAGCACCAGCTCACGGCAGCGCGCTCAATCCCCGGCCCTCGTCGATCAGTAGTCTCTGGTTCGCTTTCACGCCTTTGAACTGCTGCTTCGACCCGCTCGGCCATTCTACTTCCACATTCGCCGACGCGTCCGCACCAAGCCCGAAGGTAAGCGCCAAGTCGCTCTGCGAACAGTAGCTCGAACCGCTATGCACCGTCCCCCACTGCTTTCCGCCCGCGCTTTCCACCCGCACCACCGCGCCGATGCCGTCGCGGTTCGATTTCCTCCCCGCGAGGCGCACGCTCAGCCAGTGATTGCGATTTCCACCGTCGTTGCGCAGCAGCAATGCCGGTCCGTTGTTGTTCGAAATGAGCACGTCGAGGTCGCCGTCATGGTCGAAGTCGGCATAGGCCGCGCCGCGCGCCACGATCGGCTTCGCGAACGCGGGGCCCATTTTCGAAGTGACGTTCTCGAATCTCTTGTTCCCCAGATTGCGGAAGAGCAGCGGGGGTTCCGCATAGCCGATCTTCGGCTGCACGCGTCCGATCTGGTCCTCGATATGGCCATTGGCGGCGAAGATGTCCGGATAGCCGTCCAGATCGTAATCGAAGAAGAACGCACCGAACGTCAGCGAATACAAGCTGTCGCGTCCCACGGGCGACTGCGGCGCTTCGTCCACGAACAGGCCGCTGCCTTCGTTGTGATACAGCGCCAGCATCTGGTTGGAGAAGTTGCCCACCACGAGCGACGGCCGCCCGCTGCGGTCGTAATCTGCGGCGTCGGTCCCCATCGCCCCGCGTGCGGTCCCGTCCTCCCCGTAGGCCACGCCCGCCAGCACGCCCTCTTCCTTAAACGTGCCGTTGCCTAAGTTGCGATAAAGCTTGTTGGCTTGCGTGTCGTTGGCCACAAAGATGTCGGGCCAGCCGTCGCCGTTGTAGTCGAGTATGGCCACCCCGAGCGACTTACTGCCGGCGTCCCCCAGGCCCGCCTTGGTTGTAACATCCTCGAAGCGGCCATTGCCCAGATTATGATACAAGCGCGAGCGGACCCCTTTATAAACATCCGGCGTGCAGTAGGACTTCGTCTTGCCGTCGAGCGAGCAATACTTATCGCCCTTCTCGCTCCACTCCACATAATTCGCCACGAACAGATCCAGTTTGCCGTCGCGATCGTAGTCGAGCCACGCCGCGCTGGCGCCGAAATTGGCGTTTTGAATCCCGGCCTGGCGCGTCACATCGCGAAATTTGCCGTTGCCCTCGTTGTGGAACAGGTGGTCGCCTTCGAGCGCGGTAATGTAGACGTCGTCGCGGCCATCGTTGTCGTAATCTCCGATCGCCACGCCCATACCGTACATTTCGACGTCCAGCCCGCTGCCCTTCGTCACGTCCGTAAACGTCCCGTTGCGATTGTTGTGATAAAGCGCGGCGGTGGTATGGTGTCCTCCCGGATTGAAATCGCGCCCGTTCACCAGCAGGATGTCGGACCAGCCATCGCCGTCGAAATCGAAGAAGGCGCACCCCGCGCCCGTGGTTTCCGGCAGAAACTTCTTGCCCGAGCGGCCTGCGTTATGGACAAAATGAATGCCTGCCTGGGCCGTGACGTCGGTAAATTGCACCGGGATCCCGGAAGTCTGATTGGCCGCCCATGCCGCCGCGCCACAAACCAGCGCAATTCTTCCTATCTGGCTGGTTTTCATGCTAGACTCCGCGTGAGCATCGGCTGAGCAGACTTCTCCCAGAAACTCTCTGAAGACGTGACCGGAGGATACACTCCCGGCCTGCGGCGCGGCAATAATGGAAATATACTAGCTTGTGAAAAGAGGCCGCACTCCGACATTTCGCCTGCTCGCCGGGCTCGCCGTAACCCTATCAGCCGTGGCAGTCTACTCCGCCTACACGGTCTACCAACTCCGCGCGCTTGAACGCCGGCAAACCGCTACCATCGACCGCAATCGCACCGATTCCCTGCTGCTCCTGCGCATCCAACAGGACGACCTTAACAACGTCGCCCTCGACCTGCGCGACATGCTCGATGCGACGGAAGGCTACCCCCTCACTGCTTTCCGCGCTCCGCTCGCCCGCATCCACACCGATCTCGACGACGCCATGGAAAAAGAGGCAAAATTCTCCACTGGAAACCCGGAGAACCGCGCGTATCTCGCCGGCAGAATGAAGGACTTCTGGACGTCGCTGGACTCAGTCTTGGCAATCGCGGAGAACGGCCAAACCAAGAAGGCCGAGGAACTGATCCGCGTTTCCATCCAGGACCAGTTGAAGTCGCTGAGCAACGCCGTTTCCCGCCTGCTGGTGCAGAACAACGAAAGCGAGGAGCGGGCGGCGGAAGACACCCGCGCCATCTACCAGCACTCGGAGCGCAACGTGTACATCTTCCTCGCCGCCGTGCTGATCGTCGTGGTGCTCACCAGCATTTACCTGTTCGACTACAACCGCCGCATGTTCGACCACGTGGAAGAGCTCTCCAACCTGCGCAGCGAACTCGCGCAGCAGCTCATCACCACCCAGGAGAACACTTTCCGCTCGCTCTCGCGCGAACTTCACGACGATTTCGGCCAGATCCTTACGGCCATCGGCGCCATGCTCGCGCGGGCCCAGCGCCGGACTCCTTCCGAAGCCGGCGTCGACAAGCAGGACCTGCGCGAGATTCAGGAAGTGACGCAGGCCACGCTCGAAAAAGTGCGCTCGCTATCGCAATCGCTTCACCCGGTGATCCTCGAAGACGCCGGCTTCGAAGGCGCGATCGACGTCTACCTGCCGGCGTTCGAGAAGCAGACCGGCATCGCCGTGCAGTATGAGAAGAGCGGGACGAGCCGCGATCTCGACCGCGCCGTCGCCACTCATCTCTATCGCGTGTTGCAGGAGGCGCTCAATAACGTAGTGCGCCATTCCAAATCGCCCTCCGCGCAGGTGCGCCTGAATTACACCGCCGACTCGGTGGTGCTGGAAGTGGAAGATCGCGGCGTGGGTTTGGGCAAAGGGGAAGGCAGGGGAATGGGACTGGTCTCCATGCGCGAGCGCGCCGAACTGGTGAACGGCCGCGTGGAGTTCCTCGCCGGCGAAGGCGGCGGCACGCTCATCCGCATGACTGTACCGGCCGGAGTAGTATAAAGGAACTGAGCATCATGTCTAACCCTCTTACCGTTCTGCTGGTGGACGATCACAGTCTGGTGCGCCGCGGCTTTCGCCGCCTGCTCGAGGAAGATGCGGGCATCTCCGTCGTGGGCGAGGCGAGCGACGGGCATGAAGCGGTGGCCGAGGCCGAGCGTTTGAAGCCGCAGGTGGTGGTGATGGACTTCGCTCTGCCCAGCATGAACGGAGCCGTGGCGACGCGCAATATTCTGAAGTCCTGCCCGTCGATCGCGGTCATCATGCTGAGCATGCATTCCGACGCATCGTACGTGCGCACGTGCCTGGAAGCCGGCGCCAAGGGCTACCTTCTGAAGAACGCCATGGACCTGGAGCTGGTGCAGGCCGTCAAGCGCGTAGCGGCGGGCGAATGCGTGCTCGATCCGCGGTTGGGATCGCTGGCGTCGCAGCCGGCCGAACAGCCAATGCTCACTACGCGCGAGCTCGAGGTGCTGCAACTGATCGTCAACGGACGCTCCAATAAGGAAATCGCCACCATGCTGGGAGTCAGCGCCAACACTGTGGCCGTGCATCGCGCCAACATCATGCAGGCGATGGGGATTCACAACACCGCGGAGCTCGTGGTATGCGCCATCCGCCAGGGGCTGGTGAGCATTTCGTGAATCGGCGGCGGTTCCTTGGCGGCGCACTCGCTGGTTTGTGCCGGCCGCTCCTGGCCTCGGCGCCGCCGGCGCTTGGCTTTTCGTTCACGGATGCCACCGGCGCGGCAGGCATTGACTTCCATCACAACAACGGCGCTTTCGGCGCGAAGTACCTGCCCGAGACGATGGGACCGGGGTGCGCGTTCTTCGATTACGACAACGATGGCTGGCTCGACATCCTGCTGGTGAACGGCATGGACTGGCCCGATCACAAGCAGCAGCGCAGCCTGCTCAAGCTCTACCACAATAATCGCAACGGAACGTTCACCGATGTCACCGAACGCGCCGGGCTGGCGGTGGAAATGTACGGCATGGGAGTGGCAGTTGCCGACTACAATAACGACGGCCTTGCCGACGTCCTGATTACCGCCGTGGGCCAAAGCCGCCTGTTCCGCAACATGGGCAAAGGCAAGTTCGTGGACGTCACGGAGAAAGCCGGTTTGGGTGGCCGCAAGGGCTTCAGCACGTCCGCGCTGTGGTTCGATTACAACCGCGACGGGCTGCTCGACCTGCTGATCTGCAATTACGTGAAGTGGTCGCCGGAACTCGACGTCTTCTGCAGCGTGGACGGCAAGCGCAAATCGTACTGCACCCCGGAAGCGTATCACGGCGACACCTGCTGGCTTTACCGCAATCGCGGCAACGGCACGTTCGAAGACGTTACGGCCAAAAGCGGCATTTTCGACCCCACTTCGAAATCTCTCGGCGTAACGCTGGTCGATTACGATCACGATGGCTGGCCGGATATCCTGGTCGCCAACGATACCCAACCGAATAAACTTTATCGGAACCTGCGCAACGGCACTTTCGAGGACGTCGGAGTGCACGCCGAAATAGCTTTCAGCGAAGACGGCAAAGCGCGCGCGGGAATGGGAATCGACGCCGCCGATTTCGACAACTCCGGCGTGGAAGGAATCGCGATCACCAACTTCGATAACGAGATGATCGCGCTTTACCGGCCGTCGAAATCGGGAATTTATAAAGATATCGCGGTGGGCTCGGGCGTCGGCCAGGCTTCCCGCGACAGCCTCGGGTTCGGGTGCTCCTTCCTCGATATCAATCTCGACGGGTGGCTCGATCTGGTGGCGGTGAACGGCCACATCGACGAAACCGTGCGGCAGATCCACGGCCATACCGGGTACCAACAGCCTCCGCACCTGTTTCTGAATCGCGGAAACGACCGTTTCGAGGACGTGGCGGCGCAGGTGGGCGGCGGGTTCGCCACTCCCAAAGTGGCGCGCGGTCTGGCGTACGGCGATTTCGATCGCGATGGCGATCTCGATCTGCTGCTCACAACCAATCACGGCCCGGCGCATTTGTATCGCAACGACGTCGCGCCGGGCGTGCGTTCGCTGCGGCTAAAGCTGGTCGGCACGAAATCCAACCGCGACGCCATCGGGTCGGTGGTGCGGCTGACTACCGCGGACAACACGCAGTCGCGCATGGTGAAGACGGGCTCGAGCTACCTGTCGCAATCCGAACTGACGGTCACATTCGGGCTGGGACCGCGCGATTCCGCGACGAAGATCGTGGTGGAATGGGCCAGCGGGGCGGTGCAGGAGTTCGGCAAAACACCCGCCGGCGCCTACGAGTGCACCGAAGGCGGGCAGTTGCGGAAAGTGGTGTAGCAGGCGCGGGTGTCCTCTTTACGGTGGGCAATTTTCTCCCCGGTCTGCACTGGGCAAGGTATCCTTTTCTTCCACTTACTGTGCGGCTTCGTCCGCCGCGGCATCGGCGATATCGGTACGCTACTCCGGCCCGATCTTCCTTGCGGGCACGGAGTTTAGTAGGGCTCCAGCGTTCAGTGCCCGGCCGAAGCCGCACACCATCGCGAACTGAGCCCGCGGAATGGAAACAAGCTTGCACCGAAAGAATTCCAGCCGATGGGATACATCTGTATTCACAATCACTTTTATCAGCCTCCTCGGGAAAATCCCTGGCTGGAGGCTGTTGAGCAACAGGATTCCGCCTATCCTTATCACGACTGGAACGAACGGATAACAGCGGAATGTTACGCGCCTAACTCGGCATCGCGCATTCTCGACGGAGACTCGAAGATCACCGATATCGTAAACAATTATGCGCGCATCAGCTTTAACTTCGGCCCCACGCTGCTTGCCTGGCTGGAGGCGTACGCGCCACAAATCTACCAGGCCGTGCTAAGTGCCGACCGCGAAAGCCAAGAGCTATTCGGCGGGCACGGCTCGGCTATGAGCCAAGCCTACAATCACCTGATCATGCCGCTCGCCAATGCCCGTGACAAGGTCACCCAGGCGATTTGGGGAATTCGTGATTTCGAGCACCGATTCGGTCGCAAGCCCGAGGGAATGTGGCTGCCGGAAACCGCCGTGGACCTGGAGACGCTGGAGGTTCTTGCGCGGCATGACATAAAATTCACCGTTCTGGCGCCCCGGCAGGCAAAAAGAGTGCGCAAGATCGGCGGCCGCAACTGGCGCGATGTGGACTCCGAGCGGATCGACCCAACCATGGTCTACCGCCTGCGTCTGCCCTCGCGCCGCACCATCAACCTGTTCTTTTACGATGGACCGATTTCCCGCGGCGTGGCCTTCGAGCACCTTCTCGACAATGGCGAACGATTCGCGCAACGATTGCTCGGCGCGTTCAACGAGGACCGCACATGGCCGGAACTGGTGAACATCGCGACCGATGGCGAGACCTACGGACATCACCACCATCACGGCGAAATGGCCCTCACTTACGCGTTGGAATACATACGGTCGAAACAACTGGCGGAGATTACCAACTACAGCGAGTACATGGAGCGGCACCCTCCCACGCATGAAGTGGAGATTTTCGAGAACAGCTCCTGGAGCTGCGTGCACGGCATCGAGCGATGGCGTTCCGATTGCGGCTGCAACGCCGGACACGCGGGCTGGAATCAGTCGTGGCGCGGGCCGCTGCGCAACGCCATGGACTGGCTCCGCGATCAGCTCGCGCCGCGGTTCGAAGCCAAAGCCCGCGAGTACTTGAAAGACCCGTGGGAAGCGCGCGACGATTACATCGGCGTGGTGCTCGACCGCAACCCCGAGAACCGCGAGGCATTTCTTTCCCGCCACGCTACCCGCGAACTCAGCGACCCCGAGCGCGTTACCGTCCTGAAGCTGATGGAATTACAGCGCCACCTGATGCTCATGTACACCAGTTGCGGATGGTTTTTCGATGAGCTGTCGGGGATCGAAACCGTGCAGGTGATCCAGTATGCCTGCCGCGCGGTGCAATTGTCGCAGGAGGTTCTGGGCAATCATATCGAGGATGGTTTCCTGCAGGCGTTGCAGCAGGCCAAGAGCAACATTCCGGAGCACCAGGATGGCGCCTGCATCTACCAGAAGTTCGCGCGCCCGGCGACGGTGGACCTGGGCAAGCTCGCCGCGCACTACGCCATCAGCTCGCTGTTCAAACCATACGACGAACACGCGCGCATCTATTGCTACTCGGCGGATCAAACCGCCCGCCAGAACCTGGAAGCCGGGCGCATGAAGCTGGCCATCGGGCGCGCCCGGTTCACTTCGGAAATCACGCAGGAGAGCGAACAACTGGTGTATGCCGCGCTCCATTTCGGCGACCACAATCTGCACTGCGGCACGCAGGCGTTTCGGGATGAAGACAGCTACCGGAGGCTGGTCGAAGATGTTACCGCCGCCTTCTCCAAAGCCGACTTACCGGAAGCGCTGCGAATCATCGACAAGGAGCTGGGGTCCACTTATTCGTTGAAGTCCATGTTCCGCGACGACCGGCGCGCCATACTCCGCCAGATTCTGAACGCTTCCCTGGACGAAGCCGAAGCCGCTTACCGTCAGATCTACCAACATCACGTGCCGCTCGCCCACTTCCTGCGCGATCTCGGTGTGCCGCTTCCCAAAGCCATCCGCACGGCCGCGGAATTCGCGGTGAACAGCAATCTGCGCCGCGCCTTTGCCGACGAAGAAATGGATGTCGAGCAGGTGCGCAAGCAATTGGACGAAGCCCGCTCCAGCGGCGTGGATCTCGACGGCACCACGCTCGAGTACACGCTTCGTCTGACCATAGAACGCCTGTTCCAGAAGTTTGCGGGCGCACCGGACGACGCCGCCCTGCTCGAACGCCTGGAGGCCATCCTCGACGTGGCGCGCTCCCTGCCGTTCGAAGTGGTGTTGTGGATGCCGCAGAACGTCTGGTGGACCGTGCGCCGCGGCACGCTGGACAAGCGCAAGAAACTGGCCGGGGAAGGCGACGAGCAAGCCCGCGTGTGGGTGGAGCGTTTTACGAAGCTCGGCGAGAAACTCCAGATGGGCGTTGCTTCCGGCGCTTCGGTGGTGGCGCAAACCGGCTGAAGGCCGTCGCAATCTTCTCGCACCAGTGGAGGGCATATCGAGTGGCCAAGCACGCAAATGGCGATCCCGCGCACATCCCCTCGTCCACTTACCGCCTTCAGCTCAACCACCAGTTCACCTTCCGGCAAGCCTCCGCACTGGTCGATTACCTGCACGCGCTGGGAATCGGCGACTGCTATCTCTCGCCTTTCCTGATGGCCGCCGAGGGAAGCTTGCACGGGTACGACATCACCAACCCCGGCCGCATCAATCCCGAAATCGGGACGCCGGAGGAATTGCGCGCGTTCAGCGAACATCTCAAGCAGCGCGGCATGGGAATCGTGGCGGACGTGGTTCCCAACCACCTCTCGATCGCGCGCCCCGCGAATCAGTGGTGGTGGAACGTCCTGGAGAACGGCCCCAGCTCAGCGTTTTCGCGTTATTTCGACATCAACTGGCATCCGCCGAAACGCGATCTCGCGAACAAGGTGCTGCTGCCGATTCTGGGCGATCAGTACGGCCGCATTCTGGAAGGCCAACAAATCTCAGTCCACTACGAACGGGGCGAGTTGTACGCCAGCGTCTACGGCAAGCCGCTTCCCCTGGCGCCGCGCACCTGGGGACTGGTGCTGGAGCCCGCTGCGGAAGCGGCGAGGAAGCATCTGGGAGACAATCACGAGCACGTTCTCGAACTCGAAAGCATCCTGACCGCGCTTTCCCACCTGGCGCCGGCCGATGAGACCGATGCCGGCAAAATCCGTGAGCGCCAGCGCGAAAAAGAAGTGATTCACAAACGCCTGGCGGCGCTGACCGAATCGAGCGGAGCCGTCCTCGAGCAGATCGGCAGCGTACTGCGGACCATCAACGGAGTGAAAGGCGTGCCGCACAGCTTCGATCGCCTGGAAGAACTGCTGGCCCGCCAATCATACCGGCTCTCCTTTTGGAAAGTGGCGGCCGACGAAATCAACTACCGCCGCTTCTTCGACATTAATGAGCTGGCTGCCGTCCGCGTGGAAGACCCCGACGTTTTTCAGGCGATGCACGCTCTCATCCTCGATCTCGTGAAAGGCGGCGTCGTGGATGGGTTGCGCGTGGACCATTCCGATGGCCTGTTGGATCCGGCGGAATACTTCCAGAGGCTTCAGAAGGCCTGCCAATCGGCCAGAAACAATCCGCAGAGTTTTTATTTTGTGACGGAAAAGATACTGGTGGGGAACGAGAAGTTGCGCCCCGATTGGGATATCGCCGGATCCACCGGCTATGACTTCCTGGGCCTGATGAACGGGCTGTTCGTCGATACCAGCCGGCGCGCCGCCTTTCAACACCTGTACAAAGCCTTCACCGGGCCATCGATCGCTTCCGAAGAATTGGTGTACGCCAGCAAACGGCTGATCCTGCAGACTTCCATGTCGGGTGAACTGAACGCGCTGGCCGGCAAACTGGACAAGATCTCCGAACAGCATCGCTGGTCGCGCGATTTCACCCTGTCCAGCTTGCGGCATGTCCTGCGCGAGACCGTAGCCTGCTTCCCCATCTACCGTACCTACATTACCGCCCGCGCCATTCATCCCGGCGCCGAAGACGAGCGCCACATTCTGACCGCCATCACCCGCGCCAGGGCCCGGAATCCGGCCACCGACGACTCGCTTTTCGAATTTCTCCAGAACATTCTGCTGCTGCGCGACCCGGAATCGATCGACGAAGCACAGCGGCAAGAGCGCCGGGAATTCATCATGTCTTTGCAACAATTCACTGGGCCGGTGATGGCCAAAGGATTGGAAGACACGGCGTTCTACCGGCATTTCCCGCTGTCCTCTTTGAACGAGGTGGGAGGCGATCCGCGGCAGTTCGGAGATCCGCCCGCGGCCTTCCATGCGCGCAATCTGGAGCGCCTGCGCTCTTGGCCGCACGCGTTGCTGGCGAGTTCCACCCACGATTCCAAGCGGAGCGAAGACGTCCGGGCACGCATCAACGTGCTATCTGAAATTCCCGCGGAATGGTACCGCGTTATCCGCTCGTGGCATGCGATCAATCGCAGCCGGAAAAGCGAGATCGACGGTGCTCCCGTTCCGGATATGGCTGTGGAGTACCTGTTCTATCAGACGCTCGTCGGCGTGTGGCCTCTCGAAGAACCGTCTCCCGCCGAACGGGAAGAGGTAACGGTTCGCGTTCAGGCTTACATGCGCAAGGCGTTGCGGGAAGCCAAGCAGCACTCCAGTTGGATCAATCCTAACCCACCGTACGAAGAGGCGGCCGACCGTTTCGTCCGCGCGGCGCTCGATCCGGCGCCGGAAAACCGCTTCCCGCGCGAGTTGACCCGCTTCGTGGACGGCATCAAGGCGGCAGGCTTGTGGAATTCGCTCTCGCAGGTGCTTCTGAAGGTGGCTTCGCCCGGGGTTCCGGATTTTTATCAGGGCAGCGAAATCTGGGACTTCAGCCTGGTGGACCCGGACAACCGTCGCCCCGTCGATTACACGCGGCGCTGCCGAATGCTGTCCACGCTGCGTCAGATGCAAACCGGGGACGCGCAGGCGCTGCTCGCCGAGGCGTCCGATAATCTCTTTGACGGCCGCCTGAAGTTGTATGTCACCAGCAAATCCCTATGCTTTCGTAAATCGCACCGCGACCTGATGTCGGAAGGCGTCTACATCCCCTTGCGCGCTATCGGCGATCGCCAGAAGCATGCCGTGGCTTTTGCCCGCACGCTTGGCGAGCGCTGTGCTATCGCCGCCGCCGGCCGCTTTTTCATGGGACTGGGCGCGGGCCGGCCCAAGCCCGTCGGCGAGCCGGCATGGGGCGATTCGGTCCTGTTGCTGCGCCGCGATTGCGTCTGCCCCGCGTATCGCGACGTCTTCAGCCGGAGTACCATCGAAACCGTGCGCAGCAACGGTAAATACGTATTGCCTTTGGCGTCGGTGTTTGCCCATCTGCCGGTGGCGCTGCTGGAGGCCGTGGAGTGACGCCCGCCTGGCAATTGCAATTCGGCGCCAACGTCCGCGAATCCGGCGTGGAGTTTCGCGTGTGGGCTCCGCGAGCGCGGCGCGTGCAATTGGCCCTAGGCGCGGACAGCGGGCAATTCGCGGCCATGCAACCGGAAGGCGACGGTGTGTTTGCCGCTTTCGTGAGCGGACTGCGGGCGGGAGCCGACTATCGCTATGTTCTGGACGGCGGCCGAAGCTTCCCCGATCCGGTGTCGCGCTGGCAGCCCGGCGGAGTCCACGGCCCTTCCCGCGTCTTGGACCCGGCGTTCGAGTGGTCCGACGGGGATTGGCGCGGGATTCCGCTCGAAGAGTATGTGATCTACGAATTGCATACCGGCGCCTTTACTCCCGACGGCACCTTCGAAGCGGTTATCCCGCGCCTCGAGGAACTTCGCGCAGTGGGGATAACGGCGATCGAACTGATGCCTGTCGCCCAGTTCCCCGGCAGCCGCAACTGGGGGTACGATGGCGTGGACCTATACGCGCCGCAATCCACCTACGGCGGCCCGGAGGGACTCAAGACTCTGGTGGATGCCTGTCATCGCGCGGGCCTGGCGTCTGTGCTCGACGTCGTGTACAACCATCTTGGCCCAGAGGGCAATTACCTGAGCGAATTCGGCCCGTATTTCACGGATGCCTATCGCACCCCATGGGGCGACGCGATCAACTACGATGGCCGTGGCAGCGAGGGCGTTCGCCGCTTTTTCGTGGAGAACGCGCTCTACTGGCTCACCGAGTATCACGTGGACGCACTCCGTCTCGATGCCATTCACGGTATGTTCGATTTCAGCGCGCGGCATATTTTGCAGGAAATGGCGGAGGCGTTTCATGCGCAGGCGGAAAAGCTCGGCCGCTCTGCTTGGCTGATCGCGGAAAGCGATCTCAACGACGCCCGCATCATTACGCCTCCCTCGCAGGGCGGGTACGGCATCGACGCGCAGTGGCTCGACGATTTTCACCATTCGCTCCACACCTCTCTGACTGGCGACACGCGCGGCTATTTCGTCGATTTCGACGGCCTGCCGAGCCTTCGCAAGGCCATTGCCAATGGCTACGTCTACGAAGGGCAGCATTCGCGATTTCGCCGCCGCCGCCATGGGTCATCGTCCAAGCAGAGGCCCGGCCGGTGCTTTGTGGCATTCACGCAGAACCACGACCAGATCGCGAACGCTCGGCGCGGACTCCGCCAGGCCGAGCTTCTGTCTTTGGAGCAGCAAAAACTGGCTGCCGCGGTTCTATTCTTCTCGCCCTTCGTCCCGCTGTTGTTCATGGGGCAGGAATACGGTGAAACCGCCCCGTTCCTGTACTTCACCGATCACGGAAACCCGGGCCTGATCGCGGCCGTGCGCGAAGGGCGGCGAAAAGAGTACGAGGCATTTTCGGCGGGTGCCGAGTTTATTGACCCGCACGATACGTCCTCGTTCCAGAAATCGAAGCTGAACTGGAATCTGCGCTGGGCAGCCCCGCACTCCGGAGTTTTGGCTTGGTATCGCGATTGGCTCCGCGTGCGAAAAGGGCATGCCGCGCTCGCCAATGGCCGCAAGTCCATGGTGCGGTCGAAATGCGACGCGGAAAATCGCTGGCTGGTGGTAGAACGCGGCGATTTGTCCGGATCGCGAGCGCTGCTGGTGTGTAATTTCGCCGAGGACTGGCGTGAGATTCCGGTTCCGTTCCGGGACGCGAAGTGGTCGCTCTGCTTGTGGAGCGGAGCGCCATCGTATGGGCCGGCTTCCGAACAACCCGTGCCGCGGATCTCATCCGGCCGGCTCGCGTCGGTGGACTTGGCGGGAACTTCCGCCGCTCTTTACGTCGCGCTTCCGCAAGATGAGTCGACCGCCTACTGAGCCGGGCCCGGAGGGCACCCCGCGAGGGAGCGGTGCTCCTTTGTGGCCTCTCGATGAAAAGGCACCACTCCCTCGCGGTCGTGGCTCATCAATTCTTCACAGCTTCCGAGGGAGCGGTGCTTTTCTATACCGTTCACGTGCCGGCGATGTAAGTGTGGAGCTGGTCGATGGTAAACGCCTGCGTCTCGATAATCGACTTTACCAGGTCCCCGATCGAGATGATACCCGAGACCCTCCCTTCGTCAACCACCGGCAGATGCCGGATGCGCCGCAGGGTCATAATTTGCAGGCACTCGTGGACGGTTTGGTGCGGCGCCACAACCACCGGCGACGGCGTCATGATCTCCCGCACCAATGTAGCGCGAGACGACCTTCCCTGCAAAATGACTTTTCGCGCATAATCCCGCTCGGAGATAATTCCAACAGGCGTCCCCTGCGATATGACCGGCAGGGCTCCAACGTGTTTTAGCGCCATCTGTTCAATGGCTTCGTAGACGGTGGCGCCGGGTGAGATGTCCCAGACCTCGTAGCCTTTGGTCTCAAGGAGCGTGCGAACGGTATCTAACCTCGCCAGTTTCTCTTTGTTCGGAAGCTGTTGTGTCGCCATGTATCACCTCAGCCGCTCGGCGCCTACTGCGGTAAGCGCATATCCCCGCCGACGCCGATCGGCTCACCGGAGACCACCATCTCTACCCGCCGGTTCTGCTGGCGGCCCTCTGCGGTGTCGTTGCTGGCCACTGGGCCGCTCTTGCCCAACCCAACAGCGGAAAGGCCATCGGCAGGCACGCCTTGCGATACCAGATAGTCGCAAACGGCATCGGCCCGCTGCCGCGAAAGCTTCACATTGTAATCGTCAGTGCCGACACTATCGGTGTGTCCTTCCAATTGGATTTTCAAGCCGGGATAGGCCAACAGAATGCCCGACACCTTCGCGAGCTTCTCGCGGGCGCCAGGTTTCAGCGTGTACTTATCGAAATCGAATAGCACGTCGCTGATGTTGACGATCAGACCGCGCGCGGTCTCGCGGGTTTCCAGAATGGCGTTGAATTGTTGCTTCAGCCGCTCGCGAAGTTGCGCTTTTTCCGCTTCCGATTGCTGGTTCGCCTGGCGCAGACGGTCAGCCTCGGCCGCCGCGGCCGCCTGCTGCGCAAGGGCTTGCTGGCGCGCGGTGTCCGCCGCAGCCTTCGCCTGCGCCGCCTGTTCGGCGGCCATCTGCGCTTCCGATTTCAACTGTTCCGCCTGCACACGGGCTTGCTCCGCCTGCATACGGGCTTTCTCGGCCTCTTCGCGGGCATGCTGATCCGCCCGGGCTTGCGCTTCCGCCTGTTGCGCGGCCGACTGCGCGGCGGCTTCACGGGCGGCTGCGGCGGTACGCTCGTTCGCCAGCTCTTCCTCGCGCTCCTTGCGGATGGTAATGATTCGGGCGTCCTCGGCCATTTGCGCGGCCTCACGCGCATCCGTCTCGGATTCCTTGCGGTTGCCCTGGCCCAGAAAGCCCATGGCATTTTGCAAATTGATTTGCGCCTTTTGAAAAGTGTCGGCAGCATAGCGGCCGGCGCCGGCCAGCCGCGCGATCTCAACCGCGTTTTGCGCTTCCGCCAGTTGCAGCGGACCCTTGGGGTCCACCCGGATTGGCTGATAGCGCCCGCGATCTAAAACGTATTGCCCGCGCTCCAGCAACTCGTACTTGGCATCTACTTCCTCAATTGTGCCGGCGGTGTCGTCGCGGACGAAATTCTCGGCAACGACAACGTCGCTCGGCTGAGTCACCGCGAAATACGGCTCTGCCGTAACAATCAGACCGAATGCCTGAAGGTCGGTCGTGGAAAGAAGCTTGGCATGATCGCCCTCGAGCACTACTTCCCCCATGTTCATGGCACGCCCTTCGGGTGTTATGGCCCATAGTACATATGTCATGTATTCCGGTCCGAACTGATTCGCCGGAGTCATATGATTGAGGAAGGTGTCGACCTTGGTCGATCCCATCTGGCTCTGGACGCTGGCCTCTCCGCGCGCCGCGGGCATTAACTCCGTGCCGCGGAAATCGATATGAGTGGTTCCCGTACGATGGTGGTAATTAATCGCCTTGGCGGTGCGCGAGACGACGGTGACGCGGAAGACGGGCATCGGCTGCCCGGTTTCGGGTGGCGCGGGCTGCTGTGTAGTGGGATTGGGAATCTGTGCTACCAGCGTCCCGATAAAGAAGAAGCAGACTGATGCTTTCACGGTGGAACTCCTCCCGGATCGAAGTGGCAATCCGCTAGCCTCTGTACGTGGGACGACAATTACCCGACCATTCGCGGGCGCATTTATCAATAAGTGATGCGAGAAATGTGCCCCGGGCACGAACGCGCGTGGGCGCGTCTATCCGCGTAAAAATGCCTTGCCCGAAAGATATTACCGTGCTCTCCGATACCATGCAATTCGTGTATCCTGCGGACCGGCCGAGGGATCGGCCACTTGCCTGCGTTTGGCCCATAGGCTGCAAATAGCAGCGCCGAGGAGGCTCAACATGCACATGGCAAATCTTCACAAAGACGTGATCGCGGTGGAACAGGACCGGCATCTTATTGCGCGCATCGACACTTCCATCACGGTTTCGAACGCGGAGCAGATCCGCAACGATATTGTCTCGGCGTGGGAGGAGCATCCCGAAGCGGAAGCCGTAATTCTGGATCTTGACGGGGTAGCACAGATGGACAGCTCGGGAGTTGGTGTGCTGATGGAGATGGCGAGCCGAACGGAAAAGGCCGGCGTTCCTCTTCGCCTCTGCTGTTTGCAAAAAGGACCTCGCAGCCTGCTCGAACGGACGCGCCTCGACAAGATGTTTTACATCTGCGGGACGGTCCAGGAGGCATCGCGTGACGTTCCACGCCAGCACACCGTTCGATTGCCGGCTGCGCGGATGCGCACCCGGATCGACGATGAAAAGCGTCCTCGTCATTCTCATCGGCTGTTGTGGACCGTAACGCTGCTGATCCTCACAGCGCTCGTCGCGGGCGGCGCATATGGTTTCATGGCCCTCGGAGCGTACCACGGTAAAATGAATCTTCTCCCATCGATACAGGCGAACCTGGTAGCCGCCGGCCAGAGAATCGATGCCACGGAAAACTCCGTGCGTAGCTGGGCCGCGGACCGGGATCAGTGGCGCAAGCGTGTCGAAGCCAAGATCGATGGAGCACTTCGGGGCGCGCGGCAACAGGCCAACGACCTTACCCACGGGCGTCAACAACTCCAGGCCGAGATCGACCAGCGAACTTCCAACTTGCAAACACAAGTGGACAATATTCAGGCCGCTCAAAAAGCAACGGACCAGAGGGTGACCAACATCGAGGACCAGGTCCGGCAGTTGCAGAACAGCCGCGCCGAACAGCCGGCCGCTGAGGAACCCGCGGCGAACGGCGTCAGCGATCGCGAGCGCAAGGACTTCGCCCTGCCGGTCCACAGCGAACGGGAAGTGGCGCCTGGCGTTTGGATCGGCTTCACGAATACCGATGTGGCGCACCAGCGGTACGATGGCCGGCTGCGGCTGATGCCCGATCGCCACGCCATCGGGATTCACAGCCGCGGAATCGGGCAACCTCTGGAGTTCTCGCTGCAGGGTGATAACAAGCGCGCGCAATTGGTCGTCACCCACGTGACCAAAGGCTCCGTGATCGGCTACCTCTTACTGCCCCGGCAGGACTCCGCCGCAGTTGGCGCCGAGTAGTCGAGGTGTGCCGGCAGCAATCTGAGACCATCGGCAGTTCAGTCCCCGCATTCGACCTCCTGAGCCAGTGCCGGCTCGCAAGCGGTGTGGATATCGGGCACAGTCCGCCGGTTCCCGGCTCACGAAATGTCGACGACTCGAAAACCACCTTCATTCGTTCTCCGAAACGATGCGTGACGGCTGCCTCCCGGCTAATACTTCCCTATCAATGCGGGCCACGGACTCCCGGAAACCGGCCAGCGGGATCGTTCTTCGGCAGGATGAGCTAGCCTGAATGAGAGAGCGCGGTGAGATCGGTAACTCACGTGCCAGTGATCGGATGCAGGTTCGCCCGGCTGGAGGAGGGTAGTCTTCGATGAAACCCTATGACGCGATCGTTATCGGAACCGGGCAGGCTGGACCGTTCCTCGCGGCTCGCCTCTCGGCCGCCGGCCAACGCGTGGCGATCGTGGAGAGAGGCCGATTCGGAGGTACCTGCGTCAACACCGGGTGCATACCCACCAAGACCCTGGTTGCCTCCGCTTATGTGGCGCACATGGCGCGCCGCGCCCGGGAATATGGAATTCTGGCGCCCGCGCCGGTCGTTGTCGACATGAAGTTAGTGAAACAGCGAAAGGACGAAGTCTCGGCAAAATCCCGAAATGGGCTGGAGTCGTGGCTGAAAGGTCTTCCGAACTGCGTCGTCTATGAGGGACATGCTCGCGTCGAATCGCCGCGCGAGGTCCGCGTCGGAGACGAAATTCTGAGTGCCGGCAGGATCTTCCTTAACGTGGGCTCCCGCGCTGCAATTCCAGCCCTTCCTGGAGTGGAGAAAACCCCGTATCTCACGAACTCCACGCTCCTGGACCTGGATACGCTGCCAAAGCACCTCATCGTTGTCGGCGGCGGCTCGGTGGGACTGGAGTTCGCCCAGATCTTCCGGCGTTTTGGCAGCGAAGTAACCATTGTGGAGCGGGCGTCGAGACTGATCGCCCGTGAGGACGACGACATATCGTCGATGGTGTTGGAAATCCTCAAGGGCGAGGGCATTCAGATTCGTCTCGATGCGGCGTGTATCGCCCTGAACAACGACGAGAATGGCGTAGCCGTCCGAGTCGATTGTACAGATGGGGCGCCGGAAATAACGGGATCGCATGTGTTACTGGCAATGGGCCGCATCCCGAACACGAGTGATCTCGACCTGGAAAAAGCTGGTGTGAAGCGCGACCCGAATGGATATATCGTCGTGGATGACGAACTGCGTACGAACGTCCCCGGCATCTGGGCACTGGGCGATTGCAATGGAAGAGGAGGGTTCACCCATACCTCTTACAACGATTTTGAGATTGTTGCCGCGAACCTGCTGGATCATGAGGCGCGCCGCGTCACCGATCGCATCACGGCATACAACCTCTACATCGATCCGCCGCTCGGGAGGGCCGGGATGACGGAGAATGAGGCTCGATCCTCCGGGCGGCGCGTGCTCGTGGCGAGACGTCCCATGACCCGCGTAGGCCGGGCGGTCGAGAAAGGCGAAACGCAAGGCGCCATGAAGATATTGGTCGACGCCGATTCCAAGCAGATACTGGGCGCCGCAATACTCGGGACCGGCGGAGACGAGGTGATCCATTGCATCCTGGATGTCATGTACTCGCTGGCGCCATACACCGTACTGCAACGAGCGATGCACATTCATCCGACCGTTTCGGAACTGATTCCTACCATGTTGGGAGATTTGCAGCCGCTTACCTTCTCCACGTAGCCGGCTCGAACGGCGAAAACCCTCCAACTCTCCACCATCCGCCGGACACGCTTCGCGGACATCGAATATCGATCCGCAATCCTGGTAAAGCTCCACCCGAATACAAAGTAAAGTAACACTAACCTGCGCTGCAGGTCTGGTTCGGTGCAATCGGGTGACACTGGCAGTTGACTGGGGAAGCTGACCAGGTTTGAACGAATAGCTTGCCGCAAGCCGCCGAGCGAAGTCTTGTCAGGTTGCTGACTCCGGACCCGCTGACGCAGTTGGCTCGCGCCCACAATTTCGTTGAGGGACTGTTCCCGTGGAAGCCATGCCTTGGTCTTACATAAAATCTCGTTCCGCTGTTGGGAGAGGAAGAGATCGCCAGCCACGGCTTCACCGGAGGTTATCTTCGCGTACGCACTTTTTCGCCCTCTGGACCACGCGCCGTCATCGATCAGCAATCTCCACCATCGGTCCGCCACGGATACGTGGACAGCGGGTTTGCCGTCCTCAATCGCGGCCATCCAGGCGGCGTTGGCAATACGAAAGGGTCCAGGCTGATCGCACACGTGCTCCAGCAGCCGGCACAACTCGCCCTGAGGCTTCCAGTAGTCTGCCGCAACCGTCATGGTGATCGACCGGAGCCGATAATTCCGCCGGCGGCACATCATGCAGAAGATGAGCTCGCCACGGGCTCGCCAGCCGCGACGCGCCAGGTCTCCTGTCGCCATCCTGCCGCAGGAGTGGCATCTGGTAAGTTCGCCCTTGCAAACTGGATTCTCAGCGGGCCAGACCGGCATTGGAAGTGGAGTATGAAGCGCGAACTGTGAAAAAGGCATGAAAAGCGGCGACACCCCCAATTTTCGCCGCCGAAGCCCGAGTTGATTGAGTCAGATCGAAATCTGTGATCGTGCAGGTAAGGATTTTCGATGTCGTCATTCATGACTTTTTCACGAATCGCCAGCGATACTTCTCTGAACGTGGATGGTGCCTCCTCGTTGTCGCCGTCAGGCCCTGAGGCGCCCCAGCATGCGGCAGCCGACGCTCCGTCGCTTGGCTTCTTTATCGCATCCTTACACGGGCCTTACGACTTCTTTATACAGCCAACGGTAAGCTAGCAACTCGTGAAGCATCTAGCCGGCGGCAAGTGGCGCCGGGCTGTTTGTGCTGCAAGCCAAGGAGAGAGAATGACTTCAGAAACTGCATTACTTGGGAAATATCGCCTTTTGATCGTAGTACTTATGGGCGCGGCGGCAGCACACTTCGCGATGGCGCAACCAGCGGAGCCTCAGCATGCAGCCACGGACGGCCCGGCAGAAAAGAAAGCGCCACCCGCGAGTGGGTCTGCCGCGGCAGCGCCGGCAACCCCTTCGGAAATGCTGGTTGGAACGCTGCGCGGCGTTACTGTGGACTCCGGCGGATTTTCTTTATCCGCGGTGAACGTTATTCTGCACAATGCAGCCGGAACCGAGGAGCGGCGCGCCGTGAGCGACACCGACGGCGTTTTTCGAGTGGATAATCTCCAGCCCGGAACCTATTCGGTCGCGGTTTCCCGGGACGGCTACACCACCCCGCCGGCAACTCTGGTGGAGGTAGTGCACGACCGCACGGTGAACACCAGCGTGCAACTCGCCGTGGCGCTCGGATCGCTTCGCGGCGTGACTCTGGCTGCCGGAGGCTTTTCATTGGGCGGCGCGAGCGTAGTTATTCACAACCTCAGCGGCGCCGGTCTCGACCGCCGCGTGGTGAGCGACGCCGATGGAGTCTTCAAACTGGACGATCTGCAGCCTGGAAAGTACGAAATCACGGCGTCGAAGGACAGCTTCGTAAGTGCTTCGCCGATGCCGGTGGAGATCGCGGAGAAGAAAACCGTCAACGCCAGCGTGGCGCTTGTCGCCCCGCCAACGGCTGCCGGTCCGGCAGCCGTTGCCGCCGCCGCGCCGGTAGCGGCCCCCGCACAGACAACCCAGCCGCAGACTACTGAGCCGCCGAAACCGGCAGCCGCTCCGGCTCCCGCAGCCATCACTCCGGACGCTCTCTCGGCTCCCGAGGCCGCCCCCGCAGTGGATAACGTTACGCCCTTCGCCTTTGCCGATTTCACCTGGATGAACGCCACTACGCGCACCAAAGACACCGTGCTCGACACCAAATTCTTCACCCCGGAAATCCGCTTCGACACCAACTACATGGAGGACTTCAACCAACCGGTCGACCACACCATTGTCGGCGCCACCGAATCGTTCCGTTCCGGCGAGGTGCAGATCGAACAGGCCAGTGTGGGCGGCGATTTCCATTGGCAGAACGTCCGCGGCAGAATTCTCTTCATGTTCGGAATGTTCGCCACTACCACGCCTCGCAATGACGCCAGCTTCGGTGTCGGCCAGTGGGACCTGCGCGGCGCGTACAAGTACATTTCGGAAGCCTATGGCGGATACCATTTCAACGTCAATCACGGGCTGAATATCGATGCCGGTATTTTCGTCTCTTATATCGGCCTGTTCAGCTATTACAACTTCGATAACTGGACCTACCAGCCGTCTTATGTTTCCTCGAACACTCCCTGGTTCTTCAACGGCGTCCGCGTCCAGTGGTTCCCCACCAACAAGCTCAAGATCGAGCCGTGGTTCATCAACGGGTGGCAGTCGTACTCGAAGTACAACGGCCATCCCGGGCTAGGAGGCCAGCTTCTCTGGCAGCCCACGGAGTGGTTCAAACTGGTCGCCAACCAATATGGTTACGGCCAGGACAACCTCGGCCTTCCGAAGACGGAGCGCATCCACACCGACGACAGCATTGAGGTCCGCTACTTCAACAAACCCGACCGGATGGGCCTCGACAAGATGGCCTTCACCATCACCGTGGACGCCGGATGCCAATACGGCGGCGGAATCCAGTGCACGGGGGCGCCCAGCAAGAACAAGGATTCGTTCTTTGGCTGGATGGTTTATCATCGCTTCTGGTTCCGCAAGGACCTCTTGGCCCTGACCCTGGGCGGAGGTGACATGAGTAACTTTGGCCGGTACCTGACGCTGCTGCCGCCTATCAACGGGGCGGACGCCGTGACCGGTTCGCCGTACTTCACGCAACTTCCGGGACAGAAGGCTCACATGTGGGACAGCACCGTCACCCTGCAGTACATGCCGCGGCAGTACATCACGTGGTGGACCGAAGTGGGATACCGGCACTCCGACATACCGTATTTCGCGGGGCGCGGCGGTGTCACTCCGCCTGGCTTCCCCCTCGGCGGCACCAATGGCCAGCCGGGGCAATACGCCTGTATGAGCGGAGCGGCATCGGGCTTTTCGGATCTGCCCGACGCGACCAGCGCCTGCTCCAGCCAGGGTGGCGTCTGGTTCCCCGACCTTCGCCGCAGCGAGGCAAAATGGTCGGCAGGGGTGATGGTGAAGTTCTAACATGCGTTCGATTCCCACACAGTCGCTCGGTCTGATTCTGTCCTGCGTCACTCTGGTGGCGCAGGACGCGGGGATCAAACCGTTCGGCCAATGGACGGATGAGGACGCCCGCAAGATTTTGACGGCCTCGCCATGGGCGAAGGGGAACACTGCCACCATCACGCGGCGGCTAACTGAAGACCAACTCCGCGACGGCGGCCAGATGGGGCAGCCGCACGGCATCGGATATGACGGAGTCGATCCCAAAGACAGCGGGCCCAAAGTCTCTCCCAACATTCTTACCGGTCCGGGAGGCGACGATCGCAGCGCGCGGTCGTTGCCTCGCCCCATTCAGTTGACCGTCATCTGGGAGAGCGCGCTTCCGGTCCGGCTCGCGAAAACCAAGCTGCACGCGCCCGAATTTACCACCCTGGACGGTGAGGGTTACCGCATCGCGGTCTACGGTGTTCCCGACGGCGATTTCAAGGGCGATCCCAAGGCGCTCGGCAAACCTCTCCGCGATTTGGCGGTTTTGAAGCGCGCATCGCAGAAGGATGTCAAAGCGGTGGCCGCGGAGGTCTACAAGATGGACGACGGCCCGGTAGTGTTGTATCTCTTTCCTCCTTCCGCGGAAATCAGCAGGAATGACCGGCTGGTACGGTTCGAGGCACAGATCGGGAGGATTGTCGTCGGCCAGACTTTCAACCTGGATGAAATGAAGTATTTGGGCAAGCTGGAACTTTGAAGACCTGGACAAGGGAGGCACTTGCAAAATTAACAGCAAACCGCTTGCTTGCGCGCGCGGCTCATCATTGCGCGTTGAAGCGGCAGCTATTACTGAGCCGCGACCGCGAGGGAGCGGTACTTTTCTTGCGGAACAACGAATTTTGCAAGTGCCTCAAGGGTCTGAACCAGCTTCGTGGATGCTTATGTCGTTCCCGTTTGTGAACGTGCGCGCACCGCTCAACCTGAAAGGCAAGTTAGCCGCTGCCATGCCGAGCGCGCTTGCCCTGGCGGGAATCGCGGTTTGCACCTGGCTGGCATTTCGCGTGGGCCAGAGCTTCGCATTTACGGGCTTTCTCTACCTGGTGTTCGTCGTCCTGACCGCGCGGTACGGTGGTTTCTGGCAGGCGACGGTGGTTTCGGTTGCCGCCGCGGCCTGCTTGAATTACTTTTTTGTCCCGCCCATATTCAGCTTTGCCAACAGCCCGACGAACTGGGCAGCGCTCGGCGCGTTCGAATTCACTGCCCTGGTGATCAGCCGGCTGTCGCAGCGGGCGCAAATGCGCGCCGATGAGGCCATCGCCGGTCGCCGCGAAATGGAGCGGCTCTATGAGACTTCCCGCCGGATTCTGCTGTTCAGTTCCTGGGAACCGGGACCGCTGATTTGCTCCCTGATCCGCGACAGCTTCGAACTGCGCGGGGTGCGGCTTTTCGATGCGCAATCGGCGGTCACTTATGAAAGCGGCGAAAGCCTGCCGGATTCCGAAACGCGTACGCGCGACATCTATTACCTGGACGGCGATGTCTTCGATTCGCCAACCCGCACATGGTATTGCGTGGTTCGTCTCGGCATTCAGCCCGTGGGCGGCATGGCGCTGATCGGTACCGGTATGACGAAGCTTGCCGCGACGGCGCTGGCTTCGCTCGCCGGAATTGCGCTGGAGCGGGCGAGGACGTTGCAACGGGAGTCCCGCGCGCAGGCGTCGCGGCAGACGGAGCAACTGCGGGTTGCCGTGTTGGACGCGCTGGCGCACGACTTCAAGACTCCCCTGGCCGTGGCGCGAACGGCTAGTTCCGGCCTGCTCGAGTTGGGCGGACTCACGGAATTGCAATTGGAGTTGGTCACCACCATCGACCGCCAGGCCAACAAACTCAACCGCCTGGCTTCGCGGCTGCTGACCGCTGCCGTGCTGGATGGCGCCGAATTCAAACCGCGCCTCAAGCCGGTGCTCTTCTCGAGCGTGGTGGACGAGGCATTGCGGAAGCTGGATCTGGAAGCCGGGCAGGTGCGGTTTCGGGTTACACCCGGCAATCCGGAAATGCCCGTGTTGGCGGACGAAGAGATGATGCTTACGGCCGTCGGACAAATTCTGGACAACGCGCTCAAGTACTCCGAACCGGGTTCGCCCGTTGACCTCTGCCTGGCCGCCAGGGACCTGGAGGTTGTTCTTACGGTCAGAAGCAAGGGCCCGGTGGTTGCGGCATCGGAGCGTCTGCGCCTGTTCGAGCGGTTCTATCGGTCGCCGGAAACCCGCAATCTCCCCGCGGGTACGGGACTGGGACTCTCCATCGTAAAGCGAATCGTCGATGCTCACCGAGGGAGAGTGTGGGCCGAACCGGAGGTGGGGTACGGCACGTCCTTTGGCTTGACCCTGCCGGCGGCAACTGTGAGTCAGGCGGCATAACATGTCAGACTATCCGAACATTCTGGTGACCGATGACGACGCGGACCTGCGGCGCGTCCTGAGGCGAACGCTGGATGCGCTGGGCTTCGCGGTCACCGAATCCTGCGATGGAGAGCAAGCCCTGAAGGCCGCCGGGTCGAAACAATTCCATGCAGTCCTGCTGGATGTCAACATGCCCGGCGCGGGCGGAATTGCCGCGTGCCGCGACATGCGGCGTGCCGATCCTAATCTGCAAATCCTCATGCTTTCGGTGCGCGACCGGGAGGCGGACAAGATCGCGGCCTTCGACGCCGGCGCGGATGACTATATTACGAAGCCCTTCTCGATTTCAGAACTCGCCGCGCGGTTGCGCGCCGCGGTGCGCCGCTCGACCGCGCCCGGCCGCGAGAGCCGCGTCCCGATCGAGATCGGCGAAGTGGAACTCGATCCCGTGGTCCGGGTCGTGCGCAGGCGCGGCACGCCCTTGCGCCTGACGCCCAAGGAATATGACCTGCTGCATTACCTGATGAGTCATCCGGGCATTCCGGTTCCACACGTGAGGCTGCTTCACGCCGTATGGGGCCCGGAATACGGGCAGGAACTCGAGTACCTCAGGACCTTCGTCCACCAGTTGCGCAGAAAACTGGAAACCGATCCGTCCGCTCCCGAATATCTGCTCACCGAACCGCACTTCGGCTATCGGTTTGGACACCCGCGAAACTAAGGTACCGCTCCCTCGCGGGGTGCCCTCTGGGCTCGGCTCTTCAGCCATGCGTTGTAACGGCGCCTTAATGAGCCGCGACCGCGAGGGAGCGGTGCCTTTGGTCAAAAAACAGCATAAACCCCACTACATAGACGCCACCTATTCCAGCCATAAGAACTTTTGTTTCGGCCCTTATGCGCTCCTTAGATTCGCCGCCGTATGCTGTACGGAATGCACTTCCACGCTTGGAGCTGTTCATGAAGAATCCGTTCTGTGCGGTTGGCTGTTTGGCGATTGCCATCCCGTTGGTGCTCACCCTTGCCGGTTGCGGCAACGGGCGCGCCGCTTCGAAGGATGCCGACCAGGGCGCGCCGCCCCCCGCGCAAGTGACGCTTGCGTCTGACCCCGCGCTGTTCACCGTCGATCATCCCGAACAGTTTCCGTTGGCCGCCGCGACGGCGCGTCCCGCCGCGTCTGAACTGGTGGTGACAGGCACGGTGACGCCAGACGTTTCGCGCAACGTCCCAGTAGTTTCGCTGGCGTCCGGCCGCGTGATGGCCATCAAGGTCCGCCTGGGCGATACGGTTCAGAAGGGGCAGTTGCTGATGACCGTGCGGAGCGACGACGTCTCCGGCGGATATGCCAACTACCGCATGGCGGTGGCCGACGAACTGCTCGCCCGCACCCAATATGAGCGTGCCAAGGACCTTTACGATCACGGCGCCATCGCGCTGAACGACCTCGATGTGGCGCGGGACACGGAGGACAAAGCCAAGGTCGCCATGGACACGGCGGCCGAGCACCTGCGCCTGCTGGGCAACGATCCCGACAAGCCGGCGTTCATGGTGGACATATTCTCGCCCACCGCTGGCATCATCACCGATCAGGAAGTGACCTCGGGCTCGCTGGTGCAGGCTTACAACACGCCCTATCCGTTTACGATCTCCGATCTGTCCTCGACCTGGATCGTGTGCGACGTGTACGAGAACGATATGGCGCACGTACGTCTCGGCGATTCCGCCGATATCACCCTGAACGCATACCCCGATCGCGTGTTCCGGGGAAAAGTCAGCAACATCGGCGCCATTCTCGATCCCAACATCCGCACCGCTAAAGTCCGCATCGAGGTGCCGAACCCGGGCACCATGCGGCTGGGAATGTTTGCCCGCGCCACCTTCCATGGACAGACCACGGAGATGCACACCATCGTGCCGGCGTCCGCCATCCTCCACATGCACGACCGCGACTTCGTCTTTATCCCCGCGCCGGACCGCAAATTCCGCCGCCTGGAAGTGTTGAGCGGAGACGTGCTCACGGACAACACAGAACTTCAGGAAGTCAAATCGGGCCTGAAGCCGGGGCAGCAGGTGGTGACCAATGCCCTGGTGCTGGATCACGTGCTGGCGCAATAACCGCGAACGGGAGATCCCATCATGATCCGCGCACTGGTAGACTTCGCGCTGAACAACAAATTCGTGGTGATCGCGCTCGGCGCCTTGCTGGCCGGTTGGGGAATCATCTCCTTCCACAACCTGCCGGTGGAGGCGTATCCCGACATCGCCGACAACTACGTCACTGTCATTACCCAGTGGGCGGGACGTTCCGCGGAAGAAGTGGAGCAGCAGGTCACGATCCCGATCGAGATTCAGATGGCGGGAATGCCGCACATGACATTCCTGCGGTCGGAGTCGATCTTCGGCCTGTCGTTCGTGATCATGATTTTCGACGACACCTCGGTCAACGACTGGAACCGGCAGAAGGTCCTCGAGCGGTTGACGCAAGTCAATCTTCCGAATGGACAGAACCTGCAGCCGCAGATCGGCACCGACTGGAGCACCACCGGCCAGATCTACTGGTATACCTTACGAAGCAGCAATCCGCGCTACGACCTGATGGAGCTGCGTTCCATCGAAGACTGGGTTCTGCTCAAGCAGTTCAAGTCGGTTACCAACGTGGTGGACGTTTCCGACTTCGGCGGAACGGTGCGCGAGTACCAGGTGCACGTCGATCCGAACAAGCTGGTTTCATACGGCTTGAGCATCGGCCAGGTGGAGCAGCAGCTCGCCAACAACAACATCAATGCCGGCGGCAGCTTCGTCGAAGTCGGCATGCAGCAGATGAATGTGCGCGCGCTGGGCCTGTTCAACAACGTTGCCGATATCGAGCAAACGGTTCTCAAGACGCAGACGGGCACGGCGCTGCGCATCAGGGACATTGCGGAAGTCCACCAGGGCCCCAAGATCCGCCTCGGTCATATGGCGCGCGCCAACCACCTGGAAGATGGGCGCATCATCGACGAGCCGGATGTAGTCCAGGGGGGCGTGCTGCTGCGTAAGGGCGCGGAAGAAGAGCCGACGCTGGCGGCGATTCACAAGAAGGTGTATGAGCTGAACCACGGCATTCTGCCGCCGGGCGTAGAAGTGGTTCCGATGCTCGATCGCAGCGATTTGCTCCACTTCACGCTGCACACGGTGATGCACAACCTGACCGAAGGCATGATCCTGGTCACCGTCATCCTGTTCCTGTTCCTCCTCAATTTCCGCGCCGCACTGATTGTGGCGCTGACCATTCCGTTCTCCCTGCTGTTCGCGTCCATCTGGCTGGATTTGAGCCATATCCCCGCCAACTTGCTTTCGCTGGGCGCGCTGGACTTCGGAATGGTGGTGGACGGCACGGTCGTGATGGTGGAAAACATCATCCGCCATTTGAGCCGTCCACGCCACCGGATGGCAACGGGGGATCCGCCGACCACGGCCAGGATGATCCGCGACGCGTGCCACGAGGTGCAGCGCCCGGTGTTCTATGCGATCACCATCATCATCACGGCTTATCTGCCCATTTTCACTTTACAGCGCGTGGAGGGGCGGTTGTTCCGGCCCATGGCGTGGACGGTGGCCTTCGCCCTGCTGGGCGCGATGACATTTTCCATCCTCATCGCACCGGTGCTGGCGGCCACATTCTTTCGCAATGGTGTACGCGAGCGGCGAAACCTGGTGATGGATTACGTCACGGAACGCTACCGCCGGCGCCTTCGCTGGGCCGTGCTGCACCGCTGGGTTGTAGCCTGTATCGCGCTGGCATCCGTGGCCGGAACCATCTATCTGGGTTTCGGCGGCGTGATCGGGTCCGAGTTTCTGCCGCACCTCGACGAAGGCGCCATCTGGGCGCGAGGCACCCTGGCCAACAGCACCAGTCTCAGTGAAGGCGAGAAATTCACCACCGAATGCCGCTACGTGTTCGCTTCCTTCCCCGAGGTGAAAACCGTGGTTTCCCAGGCGGGCCGCCCCGACGACGGCACCGATACCGGCGGATTCGGCAACACCGAGTATTTCGTCGATCTGAAGCCGCACGACCAGTGGCGTCCCGTATTCCACAAAAACAAAGAGGAACTGATCGCCGCCATGAACCGCGCGCTCGAAAAGTATCCGGGGGCCATCTGGAACTTCTCGCAGCCTATCGAAGACAACGTCGGCGAGACCATGACCGGCACGAAAGGATCGCTGGCGCTTAAGATTTTTGGCGACGACCTGAAGCTTCTCGAACAAAAGGGGGAAGAAGTCACGGCGGTGATGGAAAAGATTCCCGGCATGCACGACGTGAAGTTGCTGCGTGACTTCGGCCAACCGAATCTCGACCTCACCATCGACCGGCGGCAGGCTGCGCGCTTCGGGATCAACGTGGCCGACATTCAGGACGCCGTTCAGACGGCCATCGGCGGCAACGCCGTAAGCCAGGTACTCAACGGCGAGCAGAGATACGACGTAGTGGTCCGCTATCAGGCGCCTTACCGAAACACGCAGCAGGCCATTGAAAGCATCCGTCTGCTCTCGCCATCGGGGGAGCGCGTTTCCCTCGCGCAGCTAACCAACGTAGAAGTCAAGGACGGTGCGTACGACATCTTCCGTGAAGGTAATACCCGCTATGTGGCAGTTACCTTCAACGTGCGGGGCAGGGACTTGGGCACCACAGTGGAAGCGGCCATCAAGGCGATCGCCCGCGATGTTAAGCTACCCCCGGGATATACCACCGGTTGGTCGGGCGAATACGAGAGCGAACAGCGCGCGGAAGCCCGCCTGGCGGTCATCGTCCCGCTCACCGTTTTGGTGATCTTTATCATCCTGTACACCATGTTCCGCTCGTACAAGTGGTCGCTGCTCATCCTGTTGAATGTCGGCCTGGCGCGCATCGGCGGTTTGCTTGCCCTGCTGCTGACGGGAACGTTTTTGAGCGTGTCCTCGGGTGTCGGCATGCTGGCGCTGTTCGGCGTGTCGGTGCAGACGGGAGTGATCATGCTGGAATACATCAACCAGCTTCGTGCGCGCGGTCATTCGATTATCGACGCCGCGGTGGAGGGCGCGGTGCTCCGGCTCCGGCCGATCATGATGACCATGCTAGTGGCGACCCTGGGCTTGCTGCCGGCGGCGCTCTCACACGACATCGGCTCCGATTCGCAGCGGCCCTTCGCGATCGTCATCGTAGGCGGTCTGATTTCCGATCTGCTGCTGAGCATCGTGCTGCTGCCGACGTTTTACGTCTGGATCGCGCGGGAGGGCGACCAACTTCCCGAACCGGAAGGTTCCTTCGAGGCCCTATGAAAATCAGGTTTGCACTTCTTCCCATAAGAGGCTTACAGGCAGCTTTCTGGGCCGCGGCCGTGGCGCTCCTGCTGGCAGCGCCGCAGACAGCCCTGGCTCAGGCGGGGAACAGGATCACGCTCGATCAGGCAATCGACCTGGCGCTGAAGCACAATCACGTCCTGCAGGCCGCGCGGCTGAACATCCAACAAAACCAGGCGGCGGAGATCACCGCGAACCTGCGGCCCAACCCGACCTTCTTTACCGACTGGGAGTACCTGCCGGTCTCGCATCCGCAAGGCCAATCGGTGCCGGACTATCTGCAGAACTCCACCGAAGGCGATATCGGCGTGAGCTACCTCATTGAGCGGGGCAAGAAACGGGAGCGCCGTCTGGAAGCGGCGCGGGCCACTACCAACGTGAGCCGCTCGCAGGTGGCGGATAACGAGCGCGGGGTGGCCTTCCAGGTGGGTTCGCTCTTCATCAACGCGCAGTTGGCGCAATCCACCCTGGAACTGGCGGTGCAGGACCTGAGGAGTTTTCAGCAGACCGTCGAGATCGGCGAGCTGCAGCACAAAGACGGCGCCATCAGCGAAAACGATTACCTCAAGATCAAACTCCAGCTCGCGCAGTTTGAAACCGATGTGGAACAGGCGCTGCTCACCAAGGCGCAGTCGCTTTCCGATCTGCGCCAGCAGTTGGGTTACGAATCGGTGCCCGCCGACTACGACATTACCGGCGATTTCGAGTATCGCCCCCTGGCGGTCAGCCTGGAGCAGTTGCAGGCCAAGGCCCTGCAAAATCGTCCCGATTTGCGCGCGGCGGTGTTGGGCGTAACCGCGGCCGACAGCCAGTACGCGCTCGCCAAGGCTAACGGCAAGCACGATCCCACCGTTTCGCTGAACTATTCTCACGTGAATGGAATCAGCGCCGCCACCTGGTCGTTCAGCATCCCACTATCGATCTTCGACCGCAATCAGGGCAACATCGCGCAGGCCCGCATCGCCATCCGCCAGGCCGATGAACAACGGAAAGGCACCAACGGGCAGGTGCTGACCGACGTGAGGGACGCTTACGAGGCGCTCGTCTCGGGTGCGCGGGTGGCGGAGTTGTATCGATCGACTTATTTGGAGGTCGCCAAGAAGAGCCGCGACATCAGCGAATACGCGTACCGCCGCGGAGCCCTTGCGCTGCTCGATTTTCTGGACGCGGAGCGCACCTACCGCGCCACCCAGCTAGCCTATCGCCAGGCGGTGGCGGCGTATTTGACGGCGCTGGAGCAGCTTCGTCAAGCGGTCGGGAGCAGGGCGCTGTAAAGGTTGGCCACCGCTTGCTGACGCGCGCGGCTCGGAACGGATCGCAAGTCGGAACCGAGCCGCAAGTTGAAACGGAGCCGCGGCCGTAAGGGAGCTGTACGCGCGAAGCCTGGCGGCCAAGGCTCTACGCACCGCGCGAGTGAAAACGGGGAAAGTGAGATCGATGGAAAAAGCGAAGGTACGAGCTCTCATAGAGGAAATCGGCATCGTCCCGGGCATTCGAACCTACCGGGCAGACCGCGCGCGCTTTGCGGCGGAGGCGGTAAATCGCGCCGGAATTCCCATCGCGGAAATCACCATGACCGTGCCGGGCGCGCTCGAAGTCATTGCGCACCTGGCCAAGACCCTGCCGGACATGGCGGTGGGAGCGGGGACGGTTCTGGATACCGAGACCGCGCGCCGCTGCCTGGACGCCGGCGCAAAATTCCTGACCAGCACCGGTCTGGTCCCGGAGGTGGTGGAATTTGCGGTCAAGAACGACATCCTGGTTTTTCCCGGCGCGCTCACTCCGACTGAGGTGATTGCGGCGTGGAAGACGGGCGCGGATCTCGTCAAAATATTCCCGTGCGGACCAATGGGAGGGGCCACCTACATCCGCACGCTCAAGCTGCCCTTTCCGCAGATTCCGTTAATCGCCACGGGCGGCGTGAATCAACAGACCGCGGGCAGTTTTATCCTGGCCGGGGCAACGGCGCTGGGCATCGGATCGCAACTGATCAACCCGGAGTTTCTCCCCGACATGCGGGAAGAACAGATCAGCGAACTGGCGCGCCGCTACCTGGGCATGATCAAAACGGCGCGCGCGCAACGCGCAGGGGAGCCGGTATGAAACAGACACTCGCATTGGTTTTCACCCTGAGTTTACTGGGAACCATCCCGCCGATGAACGCCCAGGAGGGCGAAAAGCATTCTTTCGAAGCTACCAGCACGGAACGCGTGCCTTTCAAACCCGGAGGCAAGGTACGGGTGGAGAATTCGTACGGCTACCTATCAGTGGAAGGTTGGGACGAGCCCGAAGTGGAAGTCACGGTCACCAAGTCGACCGATCATTACTACCAGCCCGCCGGGCAGGCGCAAGCCGAGAAGCGCCTAAGCGGCGTACACATTGCTCTCGAATCGCCTTCCCCAGGCGAGGCGGCCATTCGGACCAATGCGGCGCCCGGCCGCCTGCTTGTGCTACGGTGGCCGTCCAGGATCCGCGCCGGGGTGACGCCGGATTATCGCGTCCTCATCCCGCGCGACTCGCAGTTATTCGTGCAACACGATTTCGGCTACGTTTGGGTGAACGATGTAAAAGGGGACCTGGAGGTGCACAGCCACACCGGCGATATGATTGTCGCGCTTTCGGAAGCAGGCTCGTATTCCATCGATGCGCGCACGAAGCTGGGTAGCGTGTGGTCGGATTTCGCCGAGGGAAAGCGGGTTGGCCGGTTTCTGTTGGGGAGTGGTTTCGTCCACACAGATAGCACTCCCGCGCCGCGAGTTCAACTGCGCATGGGCCGCGGCAACATCACCATCATCAAAGGTCCGGCATCGGGTCCGTATTGGAAAAACTAGAGGGGGCGGCCGCTTCCGGACTTCTCAACCGCCAGAGTGCTGTGGGAAGCGCGGATACAATGAGGGTTGTGTCTCATTGGTGGCAGCGCGGTTCAGTGGCGCCCTCGTCTTTCCGGATTGCGCGCGGCCTTGCTCTCATCGCCGTCCTGACCGTCATCAGCTTCCGGGCCGGATTGGGCTTCGTTTTCACCTCCTGGCTGTTCCTGATCACCATCGTTCTGCAATCGCTCGACTGCACGTTCTTCGAAGCCGCTATCGTTTCGGTGCTGGCGGTGGCCAGCCTGGATTACTTCTTCCTGGAACCGTTGTTCACGTTCAATGTGGACGACCCCCGAGACACGATCCATGTCATAGCCTTCCTGGCCGTCTCGCTTGTAGTCACCCGCATTCAATCCAAGAGCCGCGCGGAGGCGCGGGAGGCACGCATTCAGCGCGATACCATGGCGGCCCTCTATCGGGTAGGCCAGGAATTACTGGCGCTGCCTCCGGATTCCGCGGCGGGTGGGGCGCTGCTCGATCCGTTTCGTTCGGCCTTCCATCTTTCATCAGTTTGCCTGTTCGATGGTGAAACGCTCGAGACCTATACTGCCGGCCAGTCCTGTCACGGGCTGGACAGCAGGACTCGGGAGGCGTTCTCATCGGGCCAGGACCGGGTGTTTACCGAAGCCCCGATTGCGGTATGTTGTCTACGGGCCGCCGGCGCCCTCACCGGCGCGATCGGTTTCGAGGGGCTCGCGAATCCCGAATTTACCGCGCCGGCGCTGGCGGCGTTTACCGCCACCGTGATCGACAAAGCTCGCGCCTTTAAGTCCGCTACCGCCGCCTCGGCTCATGCACAGGCGGAGACCCTCCGCTGCGCGATGCTGGACGGGTTGGCGCACGAATTCAAGACCCCGCTCGCCACCATCGTGACGGCGGCTGGAGGGTTGCGCGCCGCCGGGTCGATGCAGCCCGATCAAATCGAGCTCGCGAACATGATCGAGGTCGAAGCTTCGCGGCTCGGCGATCTTACATCGCGGCTCATGCGGCTCGCCAGGCTCGACCGCGACGATGTGATGCCGCGGCTCGAGCCGGTAGACGCTGCCGAACTGGTCGAAATGTCAACCGGGCGCTACGCCAGGATCTGGCCGGATCGGCAGATCGTGGTGGTAAAGGTGAGCGACAGTTGCGAAATCCGCGTCGATCCCGAACTGATCGGCCTCGCACTCAGCCAGTTACTGGAGAACGCCTGCACCTACTCGCGCCCGGAATCGCGAGTGGAGCTCACCTTGTCGCGGAACCAACAGACGGTCGCAATCACCGTTTGGAGCGATGCTGTTCCAATTCCTGACAACGAACGCGACCACATTTTTGAACGGTTCTATCGGGGCGCCGGGGCGAACCGCATCGCCGGTGGTACCGGCCTTGGATTGTACGTCGCTCGCAAAATCGCAGTCGCCCACGGCGGTGAGCTCGTGCTAATGGATGAGAGCGAAGCGCAGGGCGGCGTTCGCTTTCGATTGACCATTCCGATTTCATCCAACGGGAGCCCGGCCCATGCCTGAGAATTCCAAATTACTCATCGTCGATGATGAACCGGCTCTCAGGAAGGCCCTCCGGACGTCCCTGGCAGCTAGTGGATTCGACGTGTTAGAGGCGCGCGATGGCGGCGAAGCTCTGGCTTTGCTCGACCGCACGTCGGTGGATGTCGTTCTGCTCGACATCAACATGCCTGGCATGAGTGGGGTCGAGGTCTGTCGGAGAATTCGTGATTTCTCGGGCCAGATGGGTATCATCATGGTCACCGTCCGGGATTCCGAGGACGACAAGGTGCAGGCATTAGAGGCGGGCGCCGACGATTTCATTACCAAGCCCTATCGCCTTCGCGAGCTGGTGGCTCGTTTGCACGCCATGCTGCGGCGTTTGAAAGCCAAGCAGAATCCCTCCGAAACGATATGCCGCGCCGGCGCCCTGGAAATCGATTTGCGCCGCCGGTTGGTCATCAAGGATGGGGTTGAGGTTCACCTCTCCCCGAAGGAATTCGATCTACTGGCATACCTGATTGCCCATCAGGGAGCCCCTGTTATGCACACCCGATTGCTGCGGGCCGTTTGGGGACCGGAGTTTGGCGGCGAGGTCGAGTATTTGCGGTCTTACATAAAGATGCTGCGAAAGAAGCTCGAAGCTGATCCCGCACACCCGGAGTATCTGGTGACAGAACCGTGGGTCGGCTACCGCTTCCGTAATCCTTCGGAGATCAAATTCGGTCACGAGAGTGAGTAGTCACTCATCCCCCAAAACCGTTTTGGTGTCCCGAGCCTGATGGGCCGCGACAAGGGGCCTCGCATGATGGGTCTCGCGCCTGTCCGAAAACGCCGGTGAAAAGACGGGTGGCCAGATGTCACCAAACCCGGGAAGTTGCATCTTCACGGATGCACAGTCCCATTGAGACCTCAAATTGACGAGAACCACAGCCCTTTTGGTCACGTGTTCATCGCCATCCCGGTGACTCTCGCGCTGATCTTCTCGGGTACACTCTGAACCGCATCACCCTGTTTGCGCTGATCTGGATGAAGCGGTGATCGATGCCGGCGCGGTCCGCTTCCGGCCGATGCTGCTCACCGCCGCTGCTGTGGTGGTGGGCGCGGGCGTGATCCTGCGGTACTCGACACGAACTCAGAAAATTGCTTACGATTTAGCTTGCCTCCTGTTCCGAAATCTGACGCCGGGATCGCGCGCGATCTGCTTGCGGGGGACGACTTCCCGGAAGAAGACTTTCTGGTGCTCGACGACACTTGCAAGCAACCCGACGTCCTTGAGCGCAGCCTGTCCGTAATCGTGCCGGTACAAACGCGAGAGGTCATAGTGATGCCGCGAAAGCCGGGGCGGCATCTTGCTCGAATGGAAGAGAGCGTGCAATAGCGTGGCCTTCTCCCAGAATGTGCGTTCCGGATGGAGAACGTGGACTTCTGCAGTCGGTTGACCCAGGAGGCCAGGAAGTGCATCAGCGATGTACGGCTGGATCGACTGCTGCTCGGACGGCCAGACGTCGCCGCGGCATCCGAACTCCAGGCGAACGACGGGACGGATGTACGTGCCCAAGCTGTACAGATCCGGCTCCAAACCGAGCGGATAGGCGACAAGAGGCTCTGCCGATCGGCATCGGCCGGATCCTCGCTGAGCTTCCAATCCGATTCCCCGAGGAGCGTGGCAAATGACTTCTGAAGTTCATCTAAGACCGCGCCACGAACAGTCACCGAACATTTGCCGGCCAATTCATCCAGTTTCCGGTTGCGCCTGTTTGTGCCCGCGATGTTGGCAGGGTCCTCCGCTCCGATGAATCCGAGGGCATGGCGGTCGAGAACGATGTCAACGTCTTCAGAGAAACGCTCGATGACCTTGTAGACCTTGGAAAGGGACGTTCCGCCTTTGAAGAGAGGTCCTGGCAACATCGGGCTTGAGAAGATTCTCTGCAGCGTCCAGCAGACCCAGAAGTCTTTCTCAATGATCGTGGCAGAGCCCAGCCGCGGGCGCGCGGCGGTCTCGCGAAAAACGGTCGCGCGCTCTGAGGCGGGGAGTCGGGCGAAGTGATCCATCTTTGACTCGCCCTGTGTCAAGCCGTAACCGCGGCTATTGCAGAAGCCATCCACTGTGGCGCATGACGCGCCAACTTCTTCAGCCCTGTCTTTGCAGCTGATGGCAGGTTTTGCCGAAGCTGCCGGATGACAGGTGGTCTGGCCCCAACGCACGAATAGCCTGCAAAGCAACCCCAGCGGGAGTACCTGCTCCCAACAAGGCCCTTGGGCCCGCGTGCCTAAAATGGATGATCTGGTTTCCGACTTTGATCTTCCGCGAACTGCCGTCGATCAAATATACAATCTGCGCGGGAACTTGCGAGGAAAGACCGAGCGTGTTCGCTGCCCGTGCCGGCGTCGGTTGAAGACGATAACCTGACTGATCCGCGATAGCCCTCGCCACGGCATCGGGGTCCGGCGAGAGCGGACCGAGCGTGGGGTGGTTCTCAGGGACATCATAGACACCTCGAGAGATTCGTCTGATTTTGCCAGCTTTGGCCAATCGGCTTAGTGCTTGATCCACGGCAGCGCGATTGCCCAAGTCATCGAACGCCCTCGGGGTAAGTGCTGAACCCGGACCCACCGCTTTTGCGCGGTTCAAAACCTTCAGCGTAAGGTCTCTCATGTCAGAAATAACATAGCATATTTCTGACATAAATTGCCGCCCCGCTCGTTGTTGATGCAGAACCGTCCCCATCGAGAAGGGGACCTGAAACCCTCCGAATGGAGCAACTTTCCCCCATCTGTCCATTGTTGGCTCTTGCCCCAGGCGCCGGATAAGGACTTTCGTCAATGGAGGTGTGTGTTAAGCGTCCGTCCCGTTTTGACACTCGCTGCGCTTGAAACCGGCGCGAACACAAACACGAGGATCGCCCCAAAGAATCAGTGCTTTGATCCAATCCTGATCGGCTGATCTGAACTCAGCCGATCCGTCCGACTCAAGGCGATGTGTGTGGCTGGGCATGTATCTGACGGAGCGTCACCTCAGGGCCAACTTCGGGCGCACAAGCAGCTACACTTGTAAGAAACTTCGGATCCACCACAGTTGGATCCTCGCCTGTTGGGCGGCTGACCGCCAGTCAGCCATACTCGGGCGCAATCTCGTGACCGGACGCACAGCCGGGGCACAGTCCCGTCGGCGACCAAGACGGTCTGCGATTGGCCGTGCCATTCTCGACGTTAAGATGACTCTGGAATCGATTTCCGATGGCGCCATTGACGAAGGCATCGATCCGCAGCCACGATCCGGACATCAGGAACGGATTGAGAACACTACCGCCAGGTACATCTATGGCTGAGAATTCGGCTCGCCTAGAAAGTCCGATGTAACCGCTTTCATCGATTGATGTAACGATGCTATTCTGGGGCTCCTGGAGAGTGGTGTTGACGATGCAGACGAACATTTTGTGTCCGCTTACGATTGGGCTGGGCTTGGCGCTGTCCGCGCCGGCGCAGGTCAAAACCGAGGTGCCTGAAGTGGTGCCTAGCGCCAAGCCCGCAACCGTAGAACACATCAAGATTCACGGGATCGGTGCTCCCCGCTGGGCGAAACCGAGCGGCGCAGCGGACAGAATGGCGATCAGGAATCTTGCGCGGATGCGAATCATTTGCGGACCTCGCTTAGACTTGTCGTAATCCTTTTAATGGGTTTGTCGTCGGCGTCGAGAAACCGAGCGCAAAAGTCCGTGGCTCCGCCGCCATTTACGACGGCCGCTCGCACGACGTTTGGCCCCTTGTGGAGCGTGATGCGCTTAGAAACGCCATCGTCGATCACGGTTTGGCGATCACCATAGATGCCGACGACCTCCTTGCCGTTGACCCACCAGACGGAGGCGGCATTGGATCCGATTGCTAGCCGAACGCCGGGCATCTCGTGCGGGCAGTTGACGATGGTGAGGGCCCAGAATAAGACGTCGGACGTCGGCTTACCCAGGGCGTGCGCGAAGTGATAAAGGTTGACGTTGTAGAGCTTGGTCTCCAAGGCGTACCAGGTGAGTTCGGCGTTGCCAACGGTCACCTTGTCGCCGTCGTGTGGGATGACCGTGAACTGATTGGGAAAATACTCCTTACTGACGATCGCCTGGACGGCGCTGTCGGTAAGTCCGTTAGCGGGAATCGGCTCTAGCAGGAGCCAGCGCTGGAGGAAGCCGTCGGCGTCGGGCGCTTTTCCGGAGTAGCCGGCTTTGTCAGCGTAGGCCAGGATACCGGAGCCGCGGCGCCGGCGGCAATCGCCAAAAGCTCCAAGCTGACCAGGACGGCAAGCGCCCATGTGCGATATTTGCGGAACAAATTCATGAGGGGAACTCTTAGTGAT